>Ga0247725_1000034_pt1 | contig 223125 bp, 227 predicted proteins | sample OKSTACKMCFT3sol_FD_183021 | JGI IMG/M metagenome (GOLD analysis project Ga0247725, IMG submission 183021) | Subsurface sediment microbial communities from gas well in Oklahoma, United States - OK STACK MC-FT3-sol | ecosystem: Environmental > Terrestrial > Deep subsurface > Rock core/Sediment...
CAGATGCTGCGCGATGCGCAGGAACGCTGGAAAAACACGCTGAACGGCCTGCACACGGCGATGCGGATGCAGGCGCAGGTGTCGCAGAACCTGGCGCAAGACGAAAGCGCGCTGGCCGACCTCGTGAGCCAGAGCCAATCGGCCACAGGTGCCTTGCAGGCCATGCAGGCGACGAACCAGCTTCTGGCCTTGCAGGCCAAGCAGTCTATCCAGGCCCAGCAGCTCCAGATCACGCAAGACCGCGCGGCCTCGCTGGAACTGGCACGGCAGGCGGCGGCCACGGAGCGCGCCCGCGAAGTGCGGCGGCGCTTCCTGGGCATCGGCACGCCGTACACGCCGCAGGCCGTCAATTTCTACAACAACTGACGGGAGGCGGCCATGCGATGCGTTCCCGTTCTGTCGGTGTCGCTGCTGGCCGTGCTGCTGACCGCGTGCGGCCAGCAGCCGGCCGAAGACCTGGCCGCCACCTTGGCCGCCGATCCCGTGCGGCTCAAGGCGTTGCGCGCCCAATGCGCAACCGAACGGCGAGCCACAGGCGAAGACGCCTGCCGGGCCGCCGCCGAAGCCTTCCGGCGGCGCTTCTTCGCCGGCCAGACCGGGCCAGACGAATACCGGACGCTGGCCGAACTGCCGCCGATCCCGCCCAGCTTCGACACGCCCGCCGACGACGCGCCGGAAGGCGATGCGTCGCTCGCCGCTATGGAGGACACGCCATGAATGACGTGACCATCATCGACAAATTCCTCGATACCTTTTCGCGCTACATCGACTCGGGTTTCGGGCTGCTGCATGGCGAAGTGGCGTTTCTCACCGCCACGCTCATCGTCATCGACATGACCATCGCCGGCCTGTATTGGGCCTTGAGCCATGCGACCGGCCAGGGCGAGGACGTGATCGCCAAGCTGCTGCGCAAGGTGCTCTACGTCGGTGCCTTCGCCTACATCATCAATAACTTCAACTGGCTGGCCGGCATCGTCTTCCGGTCGTTCGCCGGCCTCGGTCTGATGGCCGGCGGTTCGACCCTGACGATGGAAACCTTCCTGCAACCGGGGCGGCTGGCGAAGACCGGCATCGACGCGGCCGCACCGATCCTCGACCAGATCGGCGACATGGCCGGCTTCCCCGAAGTGTTCGTGAACCTTGACCCCATCGTGGTGCTGTTCATCGCCTGGCTGGTGGTGATCCTTTGCTTCTTCGTGCTCGCGGTACAGCTTTTCATTACGCTGATCGAGTTCAAGCTGACCACGCTCGCCGGCTTCGTCTTGATTCCGTTCGCACTCTGGAACAAGACGAGTTTCCTGGCGGAAAAGGTGCTCGGCAACGTGGTGTCGTCGGGCATCAAGGTCTTGGTATTGGCCGTCATCGTCGGCATCGGCTCGGGCCTGTTCGCGGGGTTCCAGGTTCACCCTGACGAGCCTTCCATTGACCACGCGCTGGTCGTGATGCTGGCCTCGCTCGCCTTGCTGGCGCTCGGCATCTTCGGCCCTGGTATCGCCACGGGCCTCGTGTCCGGTGCCCCGCAGCTTGGTGCGGGCGCGATGGCTGGCGCGGCGGTCGCTGCTGTCGGCACAGGCGTTGCCATCGGTGCCGCCGCGACCGGCGTGGGCGGTGCGGTCATGGCCGGGGCGCGCATGGCGCCGGCCGCCGCGAAGCTGGCCGGGGCGGGTGCACGCGCCGCCACGTCGGCGGCTGGTAGCGCCCGGTCGGCATTCCAGGCCGGTTCCACCGCTGCGGGCGGCGGGGCCAAGGGCGTGGCGGCTGGCATCGGCAATGTCGCCAAGACCGGCGCGCAGGCAGCAGGCCGCCGCGCCGCGTCCGGCGCTTCCGCTGCCGGGCAGAAGGTGGCCGATTCCTTCCGTGCTGGCTGGAACGGCGCGGATGCCGGCGCTGCCGGTTCCGTCCAGGCCGCCGCAGGCGAAGGCGCGGGCAGCGCACCGAAGCAGGAGCAACCTGCTTGGGCCAAGCGGATGCACCGCCGCCAGCAGATCACCCATGCCGCGACCACCGCCGCCCACACGCTGCGCGGTGGCGACGGTGGCGGCTCGGGGCAAGGCCCGAGCCTGCGCCCCGATGAATGACTCGATACCTGACCACACAGGAGAACCCCTATGCGATTCAAGCGACCGCAGGTGCGCTATGCCGACACGCCGCAGCCTGCCACCCCTTACCAATCCGCCGCGCAGGTGTGGGACGACCGCATCGGCGCGGCCCGCGTGCAGGCGAAGAACTGGCGATTCATGGCCTTTGGTTGCCTCACGCTCGCGGTACTGATGGCCGGCGGCCTGGTATGGCGTTCGGCGCAGTCCATCGTGACGCCCTATGTCATCGAAGTCGATCAGTCGGGGCAGGTGCGCGCCGTCGGCGAAGCCGCCACGCCATACCGGCCCGCCGATGCGCAGATCGCGCACCACTTGGCGCGCTTCGTGACGCTGGTGCGCTCGCTGTCCATCGACCCCATCGTGGTGCGGCAGAACTGGCTGGATGCCTACGACTACACCACCGACAAGGGCGCGGCCGTGCTCAACGACTACGCCAGCAAGAACGACCCATTCGCCCGCATCGGCAAGGAGTCGGTGACGGTGCAGATCACCAGCGTGACCCGCGCCAGCGACACGTCTTTCAACGTGCGTTGGACGGAACAGCGATTCGTCAACGGCGCGCCCGCCGGCACCGAACGCTGGAACGCCGTGCTTTCCACCGTCCTACAAACCCCGCGCACCGAACAGCGCCTGCGCAAGAACCCGCTGGGTATCTACGTCAATGGCCTGTCGTGGAGCCGCGAACTGGATTCTTCCGAAGGAGCCAAGCCATGAACCTGTCTTTCCGCTTTTACGCTTTACCGTTGATGCTTCTTGTCCTGGCGGGTTGCGCCACGCAGGGAAAACCACCGCCGACCATTTCGCTCGATGAGCCGGTGCAAGCACAACCGCTGCCGGAACCGCCCAAGCCCGTCGAAGTCGTCGCCGTGCCCGAACCGCTGGCGCTGCCCGCGCAGTTGAAGGCGCTGCCCGAGGCAGACACGGCCCCGGCCACGCCGGAGCCGGCCGACGAGAAGGTGCGCGTCTCGCGCGCCAATGCCGAGGCACGCATGGCGCCGACCCACGAGGGCTACGTCAATGCGATTCAGGTGTGGCCCTTCACCGATGGCGCGCTCTATCAGGTCTATGCCGCGCCGGGGCGCGTGACCGTGGTTTCGCTCCAGCCAGGCGAAGAACTGGTGACTGTTGCAGCAGGCGATACCGTGCGCTGGATCGTCGGCGACACGTCCAGCGGCAGCGGCGATGCGCTGCGCGTCAATGTGCTGGTCAAGCCCATCCGTTCGGGCCTCAAAACCAATCTTGTCATCACCACCAGCCGCCGGACGTACCTGCTGGAGCTGACCTCGACGGAAAAGGCATGGATGGCGTCGGTGTCCTGGGACTACCCGAAAGACCGGATGCTGGCCTTGCAGCGCCAGTCGCAGGCGGCCAACGCCGCTGCGCCAGTCGATGCCGGCTTGTCGCTGGAGAAGATCCGCTTCCGCTACGCGGTCAGCGGTAGCAATCCGCCGTGGAAACCGCTGCGTGCCTTCGATGACGGCAAGAAGGTCTATATCCAGTTCCCGCCGGGCATCGCGCAAGGCGAGCTGCCGCCGCTGTTCGTCATCGGCGCGCAGGGTGACGGGCAACTGGTGAACTACCGTTTCCGTTCGCCGTACTACATCGTGGATCGGCTGTTCGGCGCGGCTGAACTGCGCCTGGGCGGCGATGGCGGCGACGTGGTGCGCATCGAGCGCACCGATGGTGTGGCTCGGAGGAACTGACCATGAGCCAGGACGACACTCCCGACCTCGCCGCGCCACAGGCGGGCAAGATCGCGCCCGAGGCGGTGGCGCTGCGCGCGCAGCCGCGCCCGGTCACGCGACTTAACCGGCGCAGGCTGGCCATCCTCGCCGGTGGCTTGTCGGTCGCCGTGCTCGGCGCGCTGATGTGGTCGCTGCAACCGCAGCGGCGCGGTGCGAGCGAACAGACCGAGCTTTACAACGTGGATCGCGTGTCGAAGTCGGAAGGACTGGATGCGCTGCCGGCGGATTACTCGAAGCTGCTACCCGCCGTTCCCGAGCTGGGGCCGCCGCTGCCGGGCGATCTCGGCCCGGCCATCGTGAAGTCGCAGCAGCCGGTGACAGCCGCCTACGCGGCCCCCGGCCATGACCCCAACGATGCGCTGCGCAAGGAAGCCGACGCGGCCGCGGCTTCGCCCGTGTTCTTCCGTTCGGGTGCGCAGGCGGCCGCGCCGGTCGCGCAGTCGCAGGTCACTGCCGCGCCAGGCTTCGCCGCCAATGCGGCGTTCGACCCGATGGCCGCCGGGCCGGCCTCGACGGCGGCCCAGCCTGCCGACCCGACCACCGTGCAGAACCGGCAAGACCAGAAGGAGGCTTTCCTGAAAGGCGGTTCCACGGAACCCCGTAATTCCGGCAACCTGACCCTGCCGGCTTCGCCGTACCAGGTCATGGCCGGAACGGTGATCGTAGGTGCCTTGGTGACGGGCATCAAGTCGGACTTGCCGGGCGACGTGATCGCCACGGTCACGGAGCCGGTCTATGACACGGCCACCGGCAAGTTCCTGCTGATCCCGCAGGGATCGCGCATCCTCGGGCGCTACAACAGCCAGGTCAGCTACGGGCAGAGCCGGGTTCAAGTTGTCTGGAACCGGATCATCCTGCCGGACACGTCTTCGCTCACGCTCGACAACCTGGTCGGCACCGACCCGGCCGGCTATGCCGGCCTGGAAGACGATGTGGACTACCACTGGGGCCGCATCTTCGCCGGTGCGGCGCTGACCACACTGCTGGGCGTCGGCGCCGAACTGGCCGCGCCAGAGAACCGGCAGGACGGCGACCGCATCATCATCGCCGGGCGCGACAGCGCTCAGGACAGCATCAATCAGGTCGGCCAGGAGATGACCCGGCGCAACCTCAACATCCAGCCCACCTTGACCCAGCGCCCCGGCTTGCCGGTACGCATCATCGTCAACCGCGATCTGGTGCTGCGGCCATACCAGCCGCTTTTCTTCAACAGGGGGACTTCACGATGAGCACGACCAAGAAACTACGGCTTGGCCCTTTGCCGCGCCATGACATGACGAAGCTGACCTTTTCCTGCCCGACCAGCCTGAAAGCCGACCTCGACTGCTACGCGGCGCTGCACGCGCAGACCTATGGCGAGATGGTCGATGCGGCCACGCTGATCCCGCATATGTTGGCTGCATTCATGGCCGGGGATCGGGGATTCAGGAAGGGAGGTGCAGGCAAGGCCGCACCTCCGACGCCGAGCTGATGATGCCGGTTTCCGCTGGCGGCCATCCCTGGAACGCGCAGCCCGAAGCTGCGCGTTCTTCGTTCTGGAGGACGGTAGCCGGTCGGGCTATGATGATGAAATGTGGCCGCCGTCTGCTGGCAATCGTCTCTGATGCAGCACGCTCCGGCTTTCTATCGCGACGCTCCTATGTGGCTCCCAGCCCACGATGCCGCCATCCTGCAAAGCGGCCCAAAGTAGAGCTAAACCCGCGCCCCATTTAGACTTTCGGCCATCAGGCTGTTTTCACAAGACGCTTGACACCGGAACTTTTTTGTTGCCTGCGATTTTTCTTCTAGCTCCTTCATGCCCGGTTGATCGACATCAAAAAGCCACTTGCCATGCGCTCATAGGATGGCAGGTGGACATTCGAACGACCCCGCAAGGACCTCCATGAGCGAAGAATCCGCCACCCTCCTCCTGCCATCGCCTGCCGAGGCCGGCAGCAGCGTCAAGCCCAGCCCTCGCACCCGTCGTCCGCGCCAGCGCAAGCCGGTCGCCAGCGCCGCCGCGCCAGAGACCATTACCCAGGTCAGCCAGCAGCCCGCCGCCCTGGAAGTGGCCAACGCGCGCAAGGGCAGCAGCGAGGACAGCACCTCGGCGCGCCTGCCGGCCAACTACCCCTATCGCACGCGCATGCGCCGCCAGGACTACGAGAAGGCCAAGCACGACCTGCAGATCGAGCTGCTCAAGGTGCAGAACTGGGTGAAGGAGACCGGCCAGCGCATCGTCGTGCTGTTCGAGGGCCGTGATGCCGCGGGCAAAGGCGGCACCATCAAGCGTTTCATGGAGCACCTGAACCCGCGTGGCGCGCGAATTGTGGCACTGGAGAAGCCTTCCGAGCAGGAAAAGGGCCAGTGGTACTTCCAGCGCTATGTGCAGCACCTGCCCACCGCTGGTGAAATGGTGTTCTTTGATCGCTCCTGGTACAACCGCGCCGGGGTCGAAAAGGTGATGGACTTCTGCTCGCCGCTGCAATACCTGGAGTTCATGCGCCAGGCACCTGACCTCGAACGCATGCTGTGCAACAGTGGCATCCTGTTGTTCAAGTTCTGGTTCTCGGTGAACCGCGAGGAGCAGTTGCGCCGTTTCATTTCTCGCCGCGACGACCCGCTCAAGCACTGGAAACTCTCGCCCATCGACATCAAGTCGCTGGACAAGTGGGAGGACTACACCGCTGCCAAGGAAGCGATGTTCTTCCATACCGACACGGCCGATGCGCCATGGACGGTGATCAAGTCGGACGACAAGAAGCGCGCGCGGATCAATTGCATTCGTCACTTCCTGCACTCGCTGGATTATCCAGGCAAGGACCACAGCGTGGCGCATGCACCGGATCCGTTGCTGGTCGGGCGGGCTTCGCGGGGGTTCGAAGAGGATGAACCGGCGGCACTGGTAAGCTGAACACTTTGGGGCCGCTAGGCGGCCTCTTGGGTTTCTCGCGCAACTACGCTTCAATACGCGACTTTACCAGTCATCCCAAGGATCCACCCATGGCCACCAGCACCAAGCAACAGAAACGCGCCAAGCGCGCCGCCACCAAGGCCAAGCAGAACCGCATGGTGCGCAGCGGCCAGGCGGTCAAGGCCAGCGCCGGCGACAGCGCCAGTGTCGAGCAGGTGTTCAACAAGGCCATGGAATCGGGCAGCTACGACAGTCTGTTCGAAAAGATGAAGGAAGCCCAGGCAAACGGTCTGGTGCCGATGATCTCGGTGTTCCTGGTCGATCCACTGCTGGCACTGGTGCTCAAGGGCCACAAGGAAGAGCACGCCACCGACTATATCGTCCTGGTGTTCACCGCCTACCGCAAATGGCTGGACGGCGCCGACGAGGACGCGACCATGGCCTGGCTGGAGAGCGACGAGTTCCAGGACGCCTATGTCACCGCCTCGGAGGTCGTGGCCAAGCAGCAGCAACAGCAGAAGCAGTTCGGCTGAGTCGAACCGCTCCCGCTTCCAAAACCTGTGCAGACAAAAAAGGCCGCGCCCTTCACAGGACGCGGCCTTTTCATTTCACTAGTGGATCAGCTATCCAGCGCCACACGCGCAGCAGCGCCACGCTTGCGGTGCACCAGCAGACCAGCTGCCACCACACCAATGCTCAGGATTGCCGTGGCGATGATCTCGGCACGGTGATCTTCGCGCAGCCCCATCACCACCAGAATGGCAACGATGAAGGCGATGGTCGCCCAGGTCAGGCCCGGGAACAGCCACATCTTGAACGAGATCTTCTCGCCACTGGCTTCACGCTGGCTGCGCATGCGCAGTTGCGACACGGCGATCACCAGATACACCAGCAGGGCGATGGCGCCGGAGCTGGCCAGCAGGAACTCGAACACCGCGGCCGGGGCCAGGAAGTTGGCGAACACACACAGGAAGGCTGCGGCGGTGGACAACAGCACAGCCCAGTGCGGGGTGCCGGCCTTGGTGGTGCGCTGGGCAACCGCCGGGGCGTCGCCACGCTTGCTCAGGGAGAAGAGCATGCGCGAAGAGGTGTACAGCGCCGAGTTCAGGCAGCTGGTCACGGCGATCAGCACGACGATGTCGACGATCAGCTTGGCGTTCGGCACGCCGATCAGGCTGAGGACAGTCTGGTAGGAACCTTTCTCGGCCAGGGCCGGATCGTTCCACGGCACCATGGCCACGACCAGGAAGATCGACACCAGGTAGAACAGGCAGATACGCCAGATCACCGAGTTGGTGGCGCGGCTGATCTGCTTGCCCGGATCCTTCGATTCGGCGGCGGCGATGGTGACGATCTCGGTCCCCATGAACGAGAACATGGTGGTCAGCATGGCGGCCAGCACCGCGCCCAGGCCATTGGGCATGAAGCCCTGGGTGTCGAACAGGTGGCTGACGCCGCTGATCTGGCTGCTCGGCACCATGCCGAACATGGCCGCGCAACCGACGACGATGAAGCCGATGATCGCCAGCACCTTGAGCAGGGCGAACCAGAATTCGAACTCACCATAGTTCTTCACGCTGAACAGGTTGGTGATGGTCAGCGCCAGGGTAATGATCAACGAGAACGCCCACAGGTCCACCGAGGGGAACCAGGCATGCAGGATGGCGGCGGCGGCGTTGGCCTCCAGCGGAATCACCAGCACCCAGAACCACCAGTACAGCCAGCCGATGGTGAAACCGGCCCAGCGCCCGATGGCGCGGTCGGCGTAGGTGGAGAAGGAACCGGTGTCAGGCGAGGCGACGGCCATTTCGCCGAGCATGCGCATCACCAGCACGACCAGGGTACCGGCCGCGGCGTAGGCCAGCAGCACGGCGGGGCCGGCGGCGGCGATGGCGTGGCCGGAGCCGACGAACAGCCCTGCGCCGATCACGCCGGCGATGGACAGCATGGTCACATGCCGTTGCTTGAGCCCCTGAGCGAGGTCATTGGAATTGTTACCGCTCATAAAACTACCTTTGTAAGGAGGTGGACTACACGAATGACTGGCCAGCGCGCCGAGGTGTGGATAGGCGTCGCCGCATTCAGTGGTTTCCAGAGGGCAATAAGCGGGCCACCTGAGAATGACTTTCGTCTGAAATGTTTCTGCCACCAATAACGGCGCGGCTTGCAGGGCATTGTGCCAAGCTTTGACCGAAAGGCCACCAAAACCCCATGCCAAGTCTGGATTACTGAAATACCCACTTACAAACGCACCAAAGGTGCTCCTCGGTAACACCAGCGCACGAATTCTGCGCATCAGAAAGCGCAACCAACAGGCGCAACCTTGCCCCCGTCAAGTCCGCGACACAGTGCCACCCGGCTAAAAACGGCTTCCCAGACCGGGCCAAAGCTGGCACCATCGCGCCTTTTTTCATCAAGGCTCCGGTGCTGGGCAAAACGCTATTGCGGACATCCTGGCGACAGTCCACTGCAGCGATGCGACAAACTGTCCCACCAGCGACCCGAGCACCCCGCGACCCGGTTGGCCGCCGTTGCGCCGCTATGCTAGCGTGGCGCTCGCCAGGAAGGCCGCCAACAGCTGGGAACGCACCCGAACACATGAGGACCGCAAATGGCTCAGGCCACGCCCGCGCTGGAAATCCGCAACCTGCACAAACGCTATGGCGAGCAGGAAATTCTCAAGGGCATTTCGCTGACCGCGCGCGACGGTGACGTGATCTCCATCCTCGGCTCGTCCGGCTCTGGCAAGTCCACCCTGCTGCGCTGCATCAATCTGCTGGAGAACCCGCACCAGGGCGAGATCCTGGTCGCCGGTGAAGCCCTCAAGCTCAAGGCGCAGAAAAACGGCGACCTGATCGCCGCCGACAACCGCCAGATCAACCGCCTGCGCAGCGAGATCGGCTTTGTCTTCCAGAATTTCAACCTGTGGCCGCACATGTCGATCCTCGACAACATCATCGAGGCGCCGCGCCGCGTGCTCGGCCAGAGCAAGGCCGAGGCCATCGAGCATGCCGAGGCGCTGCTGAACAAGGTCGGCATCTTCGACAAGCGCCACAGCTACCCTGCCCAGCTTTCCGGTGGCCAGCAACAACGTGCCGCCATCGCCCGTACCCTGGCCATGAAGCCCAAGGTCATCCTGTTCGACGAGCCAACCTCGGCGCTCGATCCGGAGATGGTCCAGGAAGTGCTTAACGTCATCCGCGCCCTGGCCGAAGAAGGCCGTACCATGCTGCTGGTGACGCACGAGATGAACTTTGCCCGCCAGGTGTCCAGTGAAGTGGTCTTCCTGCACCAGGGCCTGGTCGAAGAGCAAGGATCGCCGCAGCAGGTCTTCGAAAACCCGACCTCGGCGCGTTGCAAGCAATTCATGTCCAGCCACCGCTAACGGAGCAACACGAATGCAGACCTATAAGAAAGTCCTCCTGGCCGCTGCCGCCACCCTGGTGTTCTCGGCCAATGCCATGGCAGCCGAGAAACTGAAAATGGGCATCGAGGCTGCCTACCCGCCGTTCAACAACAAAGATGCCAGCGGCCAGGTCGTGGGCTTCGACAAAGACATCGGCGACGCCCTGTGCGCCAAGATGAAGGTCGAATGCGAAGTGGTCACCTCCGACTGGGACGGCATCATCCCCGCCCTGAACGCCAAGAAGTTCGACTTCATCGTCTCCTCGCTGTCGATCACCGACGAGCGCAAGCAGGCCGTGGACTTCACCGACCCGTACTATTCGAACAAGCAGCAGTTCATCGCGCCGAAGAACGTCGACTTCAAGACTGACGACAAATCGCTCGAAGGCAAGACCATTGGCACCCAGCGCGCCACCCAGGCCGCTACCTGGCTGGACGATCACGGCGGTATGGACGGCAAATTCAAGGTCAATCTGTATGACGGCCAGGAAAACGCCTACCTGGACCTGACCTCCGGCCGCGTCGACGCCATCCTCGCCGACAAGTACGCCAACTACGACTGGCTGAAATCCGAAGCCGGCAAGAACTACGAGTTCAAAGGCGACCCGGTGAACGAAAGCGACAAGGTCGGCATCGCAGTACGCAAAGGCGACAACGAGCTGCGTAACAAGCTCAATGCCGCACTGAAGGAAATCGTCGCCGACGGTACCTACAAGAAGATCAACGACAAGTACTTCCCGTTCAGCATCTATTGATTCGCCCCGACAGGCATCGCCGCCTTGGCGGTGCCTGTCCCTTGAACAAACTTACCCATGAATATCGACCTGCACGGATTCGGCCCGGCCATGATGGCCGGTACCCTGATGACCGTAAAACTGGCGCTCTGCGCCTTGCTGCTGGGGCTGGTCCTGGGCCTGCTCGGCGCCCTGGCCAAGACCTCGCCGGTCAAGCCCTTGCAATGGCTTGGCGGCACTTATTCCACACTGGTACGCGGCGTACCCGAACTGCTCTGGGTGCTGCTCATCTATTTCGGCACCGTCGGGCTGATGAACAGCCTTGGCGAACTGCTGAACATGCCTGGCCTGGAGCTCAGTGCCTTCACCGCTGGCGTGATCGCCCTCGGCCTGTGCTTCGGCGCCTACGCCACGGAAGTATTCCGCGGCGCGATCCTGGCCATCCCCAAGGGGCATCGTGAAGCGGGCCTGGCCCTTGGTCTGTCCAAGGGCCGTATCCTGTCACGGATCATCCTCCCGCAGATGTGGCGCATCGCCCTGCCGGGCCTGGGCAACCTGTTCATGATCCTGATGAAGGACACTGCGCTGGTGTCGGTGATCGGCCTGGAAGAGATCATGCGCCACGCGCAGATCGGCGTGACCGTCACCAAGGAGCCGTTCACCTTCTACGCCGTGGCCGCCTGCATATACCTGGGCCTGACCGTGATTGCCATGACCGGCATGCACTTCCTGGAAAAGCGCGCCGCTCGCGGCTTCATGAGGGCCGAATAAATGAACTGGGAAGTCATCATCAAGTGGCTGCCACGCCTGGCCCAGGGTGCCACCCTGACCCTGGAACTGGTAGCCATCGCCGTCATCGCTGGCCTGATCCTGGCCATTCCACTGGGCGTGGCGCGCTCGTCGCGACACTGGTATGTTCGCGCCCTGCCCTTCGGTTACATCTTCTTCTTCCGCGGCACGCCGCTGCTGGTGCAGCTGTTCCTGGTGTACTACGGCCTGGCCCAGTTCGACGTGGTGCGCAACAGCTCGCTGTGGCCGTACCTGCGCGATCCGTTCTGGTGCACGGTGCTGACCATGACCCTGCACACCGCCGCCTATATCGCCGAGATCCTGCGCGGTGCCTTGCAGGCGATCCCCAAGGGCGAGATCGAAGCGGCCCGAGCACTGGGCATGTCGCGGGGCAAGACGCTGCTCTACATCATGCTGCCGCGCGCCGCGCGCATCGGCCTGCCGGCCTACAGCAACGAAGTGATCCTGATGCTCAAGGCCAGTGCCCTGGCCAGTACCGTGACCTTGCTTGAATTGACCGGCATGGCACGGACCATCATTGCCCGCACCTACCTGCCGGTGGAAATCTTCTTTGCCGCCGGGGTGTTCTACCTGCTGATCTCGTTCGTGCTGGTGCAAGGCTTCAAGCTGTTGGAGCGCTGGCTGCGCGTGGATGCCTGCCAAGGGCGTTGAGGCTGTAAATACCATCGGGGCCGCTTGGCGGCCCCTATTGATAGCGCTGCGGTGCCTGCATGCCGACCACGCCTTACCTCCACGACCAGCACCTGCTCGAGCGCTTCCAGGCCCTCGACCATTTCCTGCTGCAGCACCAACAACTGTGGCGCCCGCGCCCGTTCAACCACTTGCGCCTGGATTGGGAAGACGAACACACCGAGCTGTCCTGCTGGCTGCGCCAACGTACCCTTGAGCAAGCCGAAGCCCCCGAGCAACCTGCAGCCCCGGCCCCATTTCCACAACTGGCCGCACAGGCGCAGGCACTGTCCGTCGTCGGCGAGCTGCCCGATGCCGGCCTGCACCCCGCCGCGCACCGTCTCGACGTCAACGTCCCCGGCCGCAAGTGGCAGCAGATCGAAGCCTTCAGCCGCCGCCTGGCGTTCAGCCAGCCTGCGCGGCACTGGCTCGACTGGTGCTCTGGCAAAGGCCACCTGGGCAGGCGCCTGCTGCAACCCGGCCAGCAGCTGACCTGCCTGGAGTACGACGCCGAGCTGGTCAGCGCCGGCAAGGCCCTGAGCGAGCATCACCACCTGGCTGCCACCCATGTCCAGCAGGACGTCATGGCCATGGACAGCGCCCGGCATCTGGATGGCGGCAAGAGCGCGGTCGCCCTGCACGCCTGCGGCGATCTGCATGTGCGGCTGCTGCAACTGGCAAGCGAGCAGGGATGCCGACAGATCGCCGTCGCGCCCTGCTGCTACAACCGCATCCAGGGCAAGCGCTATCAGCCGCTCTCCGGCGCCGCCCAGGCCTCGGCCCTGGCATTGACCCAGGACGACCTGGGCCTGCCGCTGAGCGAAGCGGTCACCTCCAGCCAGCGCACCCGCCGCCAGCGCGACCAGTCCATGGCCCGCCGCCTCGGGTTCGACCTGCTGCAGCGCCAACAACGGGACGTGGACGAATACCTGCCCACCCCTTCGCTGCCGGTCAGTTGGCTGGCAAAACCTTTCGAGCATTACTGTCGCGACCTGGCCGAGCTCAAGCAACTGACGATCAACGGCCAACCCGACTGGGTTGCCCTGGAGGCAGCCGGCCAGCAACGCCTGGCCGAGGTACGCAACCTCGAACAGGTACGCAACCTGTTCCGCCGCCCACTGGAGATGTGGCTGGTGCTCGATCGCGCCCTGTTCCTGCAGGAGCAAGGCTATTCGGTACGGCTAGGCGTGTTCTGCGATTACCCGCTGACCCCGCGCAACCTGTTGCTGCTGGGTGAGCGCGACGCAACGCCGCAGCGCGGTTGACAGCCTGTGGATAACTCTGTGTACAAGCTTGTGATGAAAATCACGAAATCTTGGATCCTTGGGCTATTTGCGCTGCTTTGCTTATTCCGTCGTGGGCCTCAAAGCCAGTAAAAACAGGCCTTTGCGCAAAGACCGGTGGTAGCCCCTATCGGCATGCCTTTCGCGCAAGCGGCCAATGCCACTTGTGCATAAGCAATTTTGCCAAGCGCTTTGGAAGGGCAGTTGTCAAGCCAGTTTGAGCAAGCCCATGCCTACCAGCAGCAACGCAAGACCCAACCAACCACGCCCGGCCAGACGCTGACCGAACAAGGCCCAGCCCATGGCCACGGTGGCAAGGATGCCAAAGCCGCCCCAGATGGCGTAGGCCAGCGACAGGTCGATGTCCTTCACCGCCTGCGCCAGCGCGGTGAACGCCGCCAGCACGCAGAGGATCGAGGCCAGGCCCAGGTCTTTGCGGCGGAAACCGTCGGAATACTTGAGCAGCAGGTTGGCCAGTACCTCCAGCACGATGGCCAGGCCCAGCCAGGCAAATGGAATCAGCATGGCACGGCCTCCCCTTCACGCTCGACGGGCTTGGCGCGGGTACCGGCCTTGACCAGCAGGATGCCGGCGATCATCACCGCCAGGCCCAGGGCCTTGGTCCAGCCCAGGCTTTCACCGAGCCAGAGCACACTGATCAAGGTGATCAGCACGATGCCGAACCCTTCCCACAGCGCGTAGGCCACACCCACCGGCACGCGCTTGACCGCCAGGGCCAGGAAGAAATACGACAGACAGATCATGACGTACATGACGGTATGTCCCATCACAGGGAAATGAGTGGCGGCGAGTTTCATCGACGCCGTGCCCATCACCTCGAAGGTGATGGCAACGATCAGGTAGATCCAAGAACGCATGGTGCCCTCCCATGGGCGACAGCAGCCGAGCGCACAGGCATCGGCGCCAGACAGAGACGTTTACGGCTGTAGAGGGAGGGTGGCGCTAGAGGTCGCCGGTCCAGTGACGTTCACGGGAGACCAGGCGGGAAGAGGAGAGGAGCTTGAAAGCTTTACTGTTCAACATAATGAACACAAGATTATCTTAGCTGATTGATTTAGTCAAAATGATAGGCTGAGACTAATTATTTCTCGGGGAAAATGGACTTATCAAGAAAAACCCCCGTAAAGCTTGCTGAAAGCTTCGTAAATTATAATCCCCACGTTGTCTTTGCAGGAGCCGGCTTGCCCCGCGATCACCTGCAAGGCCACCCCTGCGACAAACCGTCGCCATCGAGGCAAACTAAAAATTAATTATTGTTTTACGATAATTATTCAAGAATAATCTGCTCCGTTCATCACTGTACGGAGGCACCCCATGAACAGTAGATCCGTGGCCTATGCGCGTTCGCGCCTACGCACCATCGGCGCATTCGCCGCCTACCTGGCCTGGACAACCGCGGTCGTCGAGCTGACCATCACGCCCTTGCTCTTCATCTTCGACTTCCCCGAGGTTTTCAACGGCTACCTGCAAGCCTACGGCGACCAGATGCCGCTGCTGCTCGAACCCGGCTACCAGGCATCCCCCCTGGCCGTCGGCCTGGTACTGGCGGTGGACATGATTCCCACGCTGATTTCCGTTGTGGCCCTCGGCCTGACCGGCCTGTTCTTCCACCGCCTCTCGCGTGGGCAGACCTGGACCTCGGCCAATATCAAATTGCTGTGGTGGGTCGGCCTGCTGTGCATCTTCACCCCACTGCTGTGGCCGGTGACCTACACCTTGCAGGGCCTGGCCCTGGCCATCGACCTGCCGGCCGGCGAAAGGAGCTTCAGCTTCTCGATCGGTGTATCATCGCAGGCTGTCTACGAGATCATGAAAGGCATCCTGCTGTGTGCCTTCTCGCTGCTCATGCGTGACGCCAAGACCATCAGCGATGAACACAACTGTTATGTCTGACTGCTTCCTATGCCGATAATCATCCGCCTCGACGTCGTCATGGCCCGGAACAAGATGCGTTCCAAGGACCTGGCGGAAATCATCGGTATCACGGAAGCGAACCTGTCGCTGCTGAAGAACGGCAAGATCAAGGGTTTCAAGATCGAGACCCTGGAGAAGCTGTGTCGCGCCCTGAACTGCCAGCCCGGCGATTTGCTGGAGTTCAGCGACGAATGATCAAGGACTGCAACACCCATGGCACTTTTCCACAATGGTCTGGCCGCCCTCGTGCTGGCCTGCCTGGCCTTGGCCCTGACCGGCTGCGGCCCAAGCTACACCTATAGATACTCGCCACCGCCCAGCGCGCATGGCATGAACTGCATCAACAGCTGTTCGACGGAGCGCAACCACTGCCAGCAGATGGCCCGCCTGCAGGACAACAGCGAACGTGCGCTGTACCAGGCCGAGATGAGGGCCTACCAGTACTGCCAGAACGGCAAGAGCAAGAAGGAAGCGCGTCACAGTTGCCACTACCCGAGCTACCCCTTCAACACAGGGAGCAGCTACAGTTGCGGCAATGATTACGACTCCTGCTACATGGCTTGCGGCGGCACCATCCAGCGCATCCTGAACAAAGACTGATCCCGGAACGGACTCGAACATCGTGAAACACACCAAGCCTTTCGCCCTGCTGACCCTCGCCCTGGCCATGACCGGCTGCGCCAACAGCCTGCCAAGCAGCAAGCCGGCCCCGTTGAACTGGAACATGCCCGGCATGCAGCTGGGCGGTGACCGCGGCCTGCCCCTGCACAACGCCGACGGCAGCTGCCGCAAGCGCGGCTGCGACAACGGCAAGCTGTTCTTCAACCCCGGCCAACCCGAGCCAAGCGTCAACTCCATGCACCGCAGCTGGTAAGAAAATTCTCCTTTCAGTTCGGTGACTTAGGGTTTTGTGCGCTGGATGCAACGAAGTGGTTTACAGCGCCGAATCCATCGCTATAATGACGCCCCTGTGCCGGTATAGCTCAGATGGTAGAGCAACTGACTTGTAATCAGTAGGTCCCGGGTTCGATTCCTGGTGCCGGCACCATACATTTCAAAGGCTTACGTGCTGTTGGTGAGGTGAAATCTAGCCTCCACGTACCAACGCACGTACCAAGCCTCCCCGTTTCATCCCCTTCGCCACCCAGCAGCATCAACGCGTGCAACACCTGTTAACGCGTGCGCATGCACCCGCGTCTAGACCCCACTTTTCAATGTAGTGGCAGGCCTAGAAAAAAGAGTAACCTCAGTAATCCTGACCGCTTTCTACCCTGTAGCCCTTGAGTTTCGCGGCCTCAGCTCGTTTCCAAAAAGTAATTTTTAAGTAACCTATAAGTAATCAGATTACTCTTTCTCTGAGTGATATTTGCAAAGTATAAAAACCTTTAAAATCAAGGGCTTAGCGAAAGATTACTTTTTCAATTACCTTTCCATTACCCCTCTTTGTAACCGGCGAAGCCCAGCAAATACGGGGCTTCCAGCACCGGTCCTACCCAGCAGTTACGGTTGTTACTGTTTTTTCGAGACTACCCCCTAGACCAGCCAGCCAGCGCTTCAAGGCCAAGCTCGGCGCCGTAGAAATAGCCCATGTGTGCAGGGATCCGCAGAAGACCAGGAACGCCATTCCCCTCCAGCAGGCCAGCAGCCAGGCCTCTTGAGCGTCTGCGCAGGGGTGCGGAAATTCCGACACGTTTAGCCCGCAGGCGTGGCGGGGGGACGATTGCGCGCGCCAGGGACAGGTTGGCCAGGTGCTGGCCAGGGGCAAAAAGGTGCAATATCGTGTGATTTTGCTATCATCGCGAGGTCGAAGGTTCACCCGCAAATAAAGGAGGGGACATGACTGATACTATCCAGAATCTTTACAGTGCCCTCAGAGCACATGGCCTTCCGAAGACGGCCGTGCGAGCAGTTCTGCCATCCTGGTGGGAAGATGCTATTGCTGATACTCCTGCGGGACTTCAACAAGCCAAGCTGATCGTGGCCAAAGCGCTCAACCTCAAGATAAAACCTCTGGTCGAGGAGCCGCCTCGCGTCGAGTTCGATTTGCCGGAGATGCGTCGCTTCAAGCTGGTAAAGGGAACGACAGAGGACGACGTGCAGCTTGCCGTCGCCCTGGCACGTAGTGCTAGCAAGCTCGTTCTCTCAGCCTATGACCATGGATTCGTGCATCCAGGGTCGGCTGCGGAGGTGCGTCAGCAGATTCTTGCGAGCGGCAAGCCCTGGGTAGATCTCGAAGGCCTACTCAATTACTGCTGGCAAGCAGGCATTCCAGTTGTTCATCTGGCTTCCTCTTTGATGAAGCGAAAGATGGACGGTATCGCAATGGCCACTCGTGGCCGTCCGACAATCGTCTTGTCCTCACGTAAGGCATGCGGCTACCTGTTGTTCCACCTGGCCCACGAACTGGGTCACGTTGCCCTCGGCCATCTGGATCCTAATGGGGCCATCGTTGACAACAGCATCCAAGAAGATGCCAACGGCAAAGATGATGCGGAACGCGCTGCAGACGACTATGCGCTAGAGCTACTCACAGGTAATCAGCCGCGGCTTACTCTCACTGGTTTCTATAAGGCGCCGGTACTTGCCAGAATGGCAATCGAGTATGGTAAACAGCACTCGATTGACCCTACCCATGTGGTATTGAATAGCGCGCACAACGGCAATTTCTGGGCACTATGCACCGCAACACTGAAAGTGCTAAGCGAAGACAGAAAAGACCAAGACCTAGTTAACCGATTACTGTTAGAAAACGTAAAAGACGAACTCAAGGAAGACAGCCTTTCATTGCTAGGGACTTTAGTTGGTCTATAATGATTCTACTGTCGGACAATGATCTTGTTGTAAAACTTGCTCAATGCGACCTTATCGGAGAAGCGCTGGAAATCCTGCAGTCCAGCGCAAAAGACTGCTCTGTCTTAAATACCCTAAGGTATAGCCTTCGGCTGAATGATCCTGAGAAAGCAATTGCCCGTTACGTTGGAAGCGTTCAGGCATTTGAGCGCATCAACGAACTGCTTGACTCTTGCCAGGTGCTTCCTGAGGCTCCAATAGATTTTGATTTGCTTGAACACTTAAATGAGATCCCGGAGATCGATCCGGGAGAGCAGGCGTTGTTCATGCATGCAAAAGATCATCATGCAAGGGTAATCGACTACCGAATTCTCACTGGCGACAAGCGTGCCTTGCGTGCCATTTGCAATTACGATCAGCCCGAGAATTTCGAGTTTTTAAGAACCAAAGTTACCTGTCTAGAGTCTTGCATGATCGGTTTGGTAGACACCTACGGCTTCGGTTACGTCAATCAAAAAATTATTACTGCGAAAGCGCAGGTAGTCGATTCCAAATATGACCAGGTGCTTCGCACTGCATTTGGAACTGGCAGAAGCCAAGAGCACTGTTTGGAGTGCCTTCACAGCTACTCCAACGATATTCGCTGGCTTCTGTAATTTTGCAATCCCTGTACCTTTTGACTTACCCCCGTGCGGGAATTTCAAAGGGTGCGAATCGCACCACCTCCTCACCTAACCAGTCATTGATCTGGGCCAGGCGTGTCTGAACCGGCTCCAGTTCGTTCATCGCCCAGATCTCTGTCGCTTCCTTGATCGACCCAAACCCGCCAGCGTTCTGGGGCACGATGCCCATCAGCTGAGGTGGAATCCGCAAGGCAGCGAGCAAGTCATCCCGGCTGATGTTCTTGATCGCCCCGAAGTCATCTTTCGCAGCCACCTCACTGATCGGCAGCAGCTGAATGCCGTCTTTCTTACCGTTGGGCGCATACATGAACAGGTTGCGGAAGTTGCCTGGCCCTTTGCTGTTCTTCATCGCGTCCCGCAGGTCGTCGACGAACTTCTCGCTATGGGCCGGATCGGTCATATACAGGATAAAGCCAGCGTGGCTGCCGTTCTGATAGTACTTACGCCGAAACAGCGTGGCGCTCTCGTTCAGCAGCGCACTCTGCAGCGCAGGCAGCCACTCGGGCAGCCCATAAATCTCCTGGTTTATGTCGGCCTCGCGAAGGTGGCAGATGCTGCCCGTCTTGAAGGAGTGCTCATCCTTCCAGCCCCGCACCTGATAGTAGGTCTCCAGGTCAAGCCCGCGCCGCATGTACTTGGCCAGGCAGGGCTGTAGCCCCATGGCCTGGCCCAGCATATTGTCGCGCTTCTCCAAGTACAGGTTCCCGCACCACCCCCAATCCATGACGATCTGCTCGAACGCCTGCCGGCTCAGCAACCGATGGGGGATGAAGCTGCGCACCAGCATGTTGCGCTTGAACGTCAGCCCCGACTGCAGGTAGACGCTGGCCTTAGTCGACCGGGCCAGCCCGTCCAGATTGACCGGCGGCTCATACCACCGCCCGTTGGACCAGCACTCCAGGTAATCCAGGATCTCGCGACCATCCAGCACCGGTACCGGCTCGCCGAACGTGAACGCCATCGACTCCCCGCCGGCCCCTTTGACCAGCAGCTCGTCCTCGCGGGGCGGTTGCGCCAGTGTGCCGCCGCGCTGGCGGCGCTTGCTCGGCTTGCTCATGAGTAGATCTCCATGAAGCCGGTGTTGGCCGTGGTCTGGCCCTCCAGCGGCTCGTTTTGCAGTGCGTGAAAGAGCGCCCACGCCAGGTCGGCATGGCCGGTGGCCTCGTTGCGGCCGGCGGTATAGGTGAATTGCCGCCCACCTGCGGTGATGGTCTTGCGGATGGCCATGAGCGACTGGGCGACGTCCGTCCAGCCGGCGTCGAACTCCAGTCGGCCCTTGCTGATCACGTCCACGGCCTTCATCACCAGGCGCGTCTTGACCTCGGGGCTGTAGGAGAACGTCCGCAGGCCTGGGAAGAATTGGCGCACCAGCTGGGCCACGGCCGCGCCCATACCCGTGGTATCGATGCCGATGTAGGTCACCCAGTAGCGCTGGGTCACCTTGCGGATGGTCTCGGCCTGAGCGTCGAAGTCCATCCCGCGGAACTGGTGCCGCTCGAGGATGCGGAACTTGCCGCCCGGTACCAGTGGTGGCGCCACCACGACCAGGCCCGCGCTGTCGGTGGTCTCGGCCGGGTCATAACCGACCCAGACCTGCCGGTCGGCGAACGGCCTGGCCGCGAAGGGCTTGTAGTCGTCCCACACCGTCCAGCTGTCGACCATGCACGGCTGCAGCATGGCCAGCGGGAATATGCTCGCACCGTCGTCGACGAACTCGCACATCAGCAGGTTCTGGAAGGACTCGGCGTCGTACTCAATGCGCAGGTCGTCCAGGTCGAACAGGTCACAGCCCCGCGCCTCGGCGTCGAGAATCGTCACGATCTGGCGCCAGATCTTGTCCTCGCCCAGCCGCCCCTGCTGCAGCGCTGCATGGCTCACATCCAGCTTGATGTGCTTGGCGGTCGGCTTGCCCTTGTTCAGGCGCTCGCCCGTCCACCAGGTATATGCCGGGTGCGCCATGCTGCTCGGTGTCGAGAAATACGTCTTCCGCCAGCGCTTCTGAAGGGCCATCGCCGAGGCGGCCTTGTTGACCTCCTTGAACCCGTGGACCCAAAAAAACTCGTCAAAGTAGAAGTTGCCAGTTCGGCCCTGGGCCGTGCGGAAGTTCGTGCCGAGAAAATGCAGCTCGGCGTTGTTCCAGAGCACTATCGGGTCGCCAGTCAACTTGATGCCCAGCACCTCGTTCATGAACGACTGCATGTAGGTCTTGAACTGGTGGGCCTGGGCCTTGCTCGCCGACAGGAAGATCTGGTTGCGTCCGGTGGTGATCGCGTCGATCAAGGCCTCGCGGGCAAAGTAGAACGTCGCGCCGATCTGCCGGCTCTTGAGCACCATGCGGGTGCGTTGGTTGCCAGCTCGGTACCAATCCATCTGGTAGTCGAAGCAGCTGTCGCGGAACGCCTCGACCAGCGTCTCGATCTGCTGCTCGTCCAGCGCGTTGCGCACCGCCTGCTTTTTCGGCCCTTCGTTGCGCTTGGCGATGTTGGGGTTGAGGTCGGTGTCGGTCCCGCCGCCCTGATAGCGCTGAATCCGCGCCTGGCGCTCCAGCTGCCGGTGCAGCAGGTCGATTTCCTTGAAGTCCCCGCCGGTCTTGCCCTCCTTGAGGATCAGCTGCACCAGGCGCGCTTCCAGGGCACCGCCGATGCGCTCGACGTTGTCCGCCCGGTCCCACTCGTCGCGGGCCTTCCAGCTGTGGACGGTCTTCTCCTTCTCGCCCAGGAAGTCGGCGATATCGGTGATGCGCCACCCGGTCCAGTACAGGAACTTGGCTTGGCGGCGCGCGTCGGTGGTGGGTTGGGCGATAGCATTCATGGCGCCGATGCTGCCGTTCGCGCGCGCGATCCCCTACTGGCGCTGCCTGTAGCCTCCTGCCCTACAAACCCCGCGCATTGCTGCCGACCGGCGCGCTGCGGACCATGCCCTCAACGCAAGGCACACCGCCACCGCAACGAGGATTCCCGGCATGGCCGACAAGACCGACACCCCTGCAAAAAAACTCCGCTCCAAGTGGTTCCGGGTTGCCGTAGAAGGCGGCACCACTGACGGACGCACTATCGAACGCTCCTGGATCGAGGAGATGGCCGCGCAGTACAGCCCCAACACCTACGGCGCCCGCATCAACTGCGAGCACATCAAGTGGGCTTGGCCGGGTGGGGAGTTCGGTGCCTATGGCGACGTGCTGGCCTGTAAGGCTGAAGAGGTCGAGATCGATGGCGAGCAGCGGCTTGCGCTGTTCGCGCAGTTGCAACCCAACGATGCCCTGCTCGCCCTGAACGCCAAGAACCAGAAGATCTACACGTCGGTCGAGATCGACCCCAAGTTCGCCAAGACGGGCAAGGCCTATCTGGTTGGCCTGGCGATCACTGACACCCCGGCCAGCCTGGGTACCGAAGCCCTGCAGTTCAGCGCCCAGCACGGCACCCTGACCGGCCGCAAGCAGAACAAAGACAACCTATTCACCGCGGCTGAAGAGGTGCAACTCGAATTCGAGGAAGTGACCGACGGCCCCAGCATGTTCGCAGCCCTGCGCGACAAGGTCGGTGGCCTCCTCAGCAAGGGCAAGGAAAAGGAAGGCAAGGACGCCGCCAACTTCGCCGCCCTGGGCGAACTGATCGAGCAGCTCGCTACCCACGGCGCCGAGCAAGCCGAAGCGGTGACCAAAGGCCAGGCCGCTTTCATCGAGCTGGAGAAGAAGTTCGCCAAGCTCAGTGGTGACCACGAAGCCCTGGTCAAGCGCCTGAGCAACACCCAGGACCACACCCAGAAGGATCGCCCATCGGTTCCCGGTGGCAGCGGTCGCGACCTTACCGACTGCTGATCGACAACGGATCAAGGAAACCCGGAGACCACCATGCGTAACGATACCCGCCTGCTTTACAACGAATACCTGGCCCAGATGGCCAAGCTCCACGGCGTGCCTGACGTCACGACCAAATTCGCCGCCAACCCGGCCGTGGCCCAGAAACTCGAGAGCCGAATCCAGGAGTCCAGCCAGTTCCTGGGCATGATCAACAGCTACGGCGTCACCGAGCAGATGGGTGAAAAGATCGGCTTGGGCGTGGTCGGCAACATCGCCGGCACTACTGACACTGACGTCAAAGCCCGCGAAACCCGTGACCCGACCGGCCTCGACGACCGCGGCTACGTCTGCACCCAGACCAACTACGACACCCACCTCAAGTACCAGAAGCTGGACGCCTGGGCGAAATTCCCGGACTTCCAGGCCCGTATTCGTGACGCGATCATCAAGCTGATGGCGCTCAACCGCATCTGCATCGGCTGGAACGGCACCAGCCGCGCGGCCACCTCCAACCCGGCGACCAACCCGCTGCTGCAAGATGTGAACATCGGCTGGCTGGAGAAAATGCGCCGTGAGAACGCCGCGCGCGTGATGAAAGAGGTGGTCGACGGCAGCGGCAAGATCGCCATCGGCGCCGGCAAGGACTTCGAGAACATCGACGCCCTGGTGTTCGCCATGGTCAACGAACTGATCGAGCCCTGGTACCAGGAGGACACCGAGCTGGTTGTCGTGTGCGGCCGCAAGATCCTGGCCGACAAGTACTTCCCGATCATCAACAAGCCCAATGCCCCGACCGAAATGCTGGCGGCCGACATCGTCACCAGCCAAAAGCGCATCGGCAACCTGCCGGCCGTGCGTGTGCCGCACTTCCCCGCCAACGGCCTGTTCGTCACCCGCCTGGACAACCTGTCGTACTACTGGCAGGAAGGCAGCCGCCGCAAGACCGTCGTCGACAACGCCGCCCGCGACCGCATCGAGAACTTCGAGTCGGTCAACGAGGCCTACGTCATCGAGGACCTGGGCTGCGCCGCGTTCGCCGAAAACATCGAGATCGCGTGAGGGATATCGCCATGACCAATCCCTGCCGGCGCCACTTCCAGCGCGTCACTGCGGCCCAGGCCGCAGCGGCGACCGCGCCTGAACAGACCATGGAAGGGGCCACCCAGTACGAGCTGCACCTCGCTCAGCTCCACCAGGACCGCCAGCGCCTGTCCGCCATTCAGTCGCGGGAAGGCAAAGGCAAGCTCAAGGTCGAGCTGCTGCCGGCCTACGAGCCCTACGTGGCGGGCGTGATCGAGGCCGGCCATGGCGCCCAGGACGAGGTGCTGACCACCGTGATGATCTGGCGCTTCGACGCGGGTGACTGGGCGGGTGGCCTGGACGTTGCGGCCTACGTACTGCAGCACGGGCTGAAGATGCCCGACCGCTTCGAGCGCTCCACCGGCTGCATCGTGGCCGAAGAAATCGCCGAAGCCGCGCTGAAGGCCCAGAAGACAGGTGAAACCTTCCCCATCGACATCCTGACCCGCACAGCCGAACTGACTGCTGAAGAGGACATGCCCGACGAGGCCCGCGCCAAGCTGATGCTGGCCCTCGGCAAGGCCACCCTCACCGACCTGGACGAAGCCAACCCCGGCCAGCCAGGCCAGGTCCAGGCGGGTGTTGACCTGCTGCGCCGCGCCATCGAGCTGCATGACAACTGCGGCGGCAAGAAAGACCTGGAGCGCGCCGAGCGCCTCCTCAAAAAACTCGCCGGTAACGCCGGCTAAACCGAGCGTCCCACGCAACCCGGCGGCTCGGGGCGGATCAGCGGCTTACTCCTTGGCCAAGCTTTGACGCCCCGACCACCGCCGACCTATTCCAGAGCAGGCGACCATGAGCGGATTCATCCCTGGCGGCCCCATACCCGGCGGCCACATCAACAGCGACGCCTTCTGGCCGTCGATTGACCTGGACAAGATCCGCGAGACCCTGCGCATCGATTCCAGCGTCACCCCTGCCCGGCTCGAGACTGCCGTGATCGCTGCCGTGATCGCCGTGAATCGTGACCTGGACGACTGGCGCACCAAGGCTCCGGCCAATGGCGCCGAGACGCTCGCCGATGTGCCCAGCAAGCAGATCAATGGCCAGTCCCAGCTGGTGTACCTGTACCTGCGCGCCGTCGAATGCGCGGCCGGTGCCGAAGTCTGCGAGCGGTACCGCGGTTACGACAGCAGCGGCAGCGGCAACAAGAACGCCGACGAAACCCTGCCGACCATCGACGACTACCGCCGCGACCAGCGCTGGGCCGTCCGGGACTTCCTCGGCACCCCGCGCACCACCGTAGAGCTGCTGTGATGGCCGAGCAGCGCCGTACCCAGCAGCACGACACCGTCGACGCCCTGTGCTGGCGGCACTACGGCCGCACGGCCGGCGTGGTCGAGGCCGTGCTCGATGCCAACCCTGGCCTGGCCGACCACGGCGCCGTGCTCCCGGCCGGCCTGCTCGTCACCCTGCCCGAACTCCAGACAGCAGCCCCTGAACGACCGATGGTGAACCTATGGGACTGACCTGCGCGCCCACCCAACCATGGAAGGACCAACATGCCTGACCGTCCCGAAACCTGGGCCTTCCTGGCCTCCTGGCTCGAACACAACTGGCCCGGCCTGTACGCCGGGCTACTGGCGGCCCTCATCGCCGCGCTGCGGGTGATCTACGGCGGCGGAAAGATCCGCCAACTGGTCATCGAAGCGCCGCTGTGCGGGTTCGTTGCCCTCTCGGCCAGCCACGGGCTGTCGCTGATCGGCATCCCACTCTCTGCCGCGCCCTTCTTCGGCGGCCTGATCGGTCTGCTTGGCATTGAGTTTGTCCGGGCTGCCGCGAAGAAAACCTTCACCCGCAAGGAGAGGACCCTATGACCCTTCACCACGGCGACCGCTCCCAGGCGGTGCGCGACCTGCAACGCAAGCTCAACGACCATGGCGCCAAGCTGTCGGCCGACGGGATCTACGGTGACGCCACCGAGGCCGCCGTCCGCGCCTACCAGCTCAAGGCAGGCCTAGTATCCGACGGCATGGCAGGGCCGAAGACCCTGGCCAGCCTGCAAGGCGCTACCAACCTCAAGCTGCTGAAGCACACCGACCTGGTGAAAGCCTCCGAGCGGCTGGGCGTGCCGGTGGCGGCGATCTATGCCCTGAACGAGGTCGAATCGAAGGGGCGCGGCTTCCTGGACAACGGCAAGCCCGTGATCCTGTTCGAACGCCACATCATGTTCCGGCGTCTGCAACAGCCCCGTGCTGACGAACTGGCTCGCCTCAATCCTGCCCTGGTCAACCCGAAGCCCGGCGGATACATCGGCGGTACCGCCGAGCATCAGCGCCTGACCCAGGCCCGCCAGCTCGATGACACCGCCGCCCTGGAGTCGGCCAGTTGGGGGGCCTTCCAGATCATGGGGTTCCACTGGGAGCGGCTTGGCTATGCCAATGTGCAAGACTTCGTCGACCACATGGCGCGCGGCGAACCCGAGCAGTTGGAGGCCTTTGTCCGCTTCATCGAGACCGACCCCACCCTCCACAAGGCCCTGAAGGCCCTGAAATGGGCCAAGGTCGCCGAGCTGTACAACGGCGCCGACTACAAGCGCAACCTGTACGACGTGAAGCTGGAGCGCTCCTTCGAGCGGCACCAGGACCGCGCCCTGGCGGTTGCCTGATGGATCTGCGTAGCGGCTTGCTTGCTCTCGCCCTACTGGTGGCCGGCGCCGCTGCACTGTGGGGTTGGGACCAGCAGCACCAGGTGACCACCGCCAAGGATGCCGGCAAGCGGCTGGAAGACCAGCTCGAACGCACGCAGCAAGACCGCGACCAGAACCTGGCCACGGCCAACCAACTGAAATCCGAACTGGCGAACGAGCGTGACAGCCAGGCCAAGCTACTCGCCCTGCAAGGCGAGCTGCGCCAAGGCCTTGCCCAGCGCGAACGCATGATCGAGGCCCTCAAGCATGAAAACCAGCAACTTCGCGAATGGGCTGACCAGCCTCTGCCTGACGCTGCTCGCCGGCTGCGTGAGCGCCCCGCCCTCACCGGCGCCGACGCTTATCGTCAGTGGCTGTCCGGTAGTCGTTCCGTGCCAGCTCCCAGCGACGGCACCAGCCCGCAACGGCCAGTTGCTCACTGACCAGGAGCGCACCGAACTGGCCTGGGCCGAGTGCGCCGCCCAGGTCGACCGCGTCTACCAGCACCAGGTGACCCATGAACAAGCCCGATAGCCTGCGTGAGCACCTGCTCGCCGCCGTTCCCGACCTCGCCCGCAACCCCGAACGGCTGCTGATGTTCATCGACAGCGGCAAGGTCCGCTGCACCGCGGCCGTCAGCCTGTCGTTCGAGTACGCCTACACCCTGCAGATCATCCTGACCGACTTCGCCGGCCACCCGGACAGCGTGATGCTGCCGATCCTCGGTTGGCTGCGGGTCAACCAGTCCGAGCTGCTGGCCAACCTCGACAAGTCGGCCGATGGGCTGGTCTTCGAAGCCGATCTTCTCGACCGGAGCAAGGTCGACCTCAGCCTCACCCTGCCACTGACTGAGCGGGTGGTGGTGACGCGACTGGAGGACGGGGGCTTTGACGTGACCCACCCAGGCGAGCCGCAGTACCAGCCCTACGAAGACCAGGGCGAAGTCGCCCTCTATGCCAACGGCGAACCGCTCGCCGCCTGGCAGCCACCCTCAGCCCCGGACGGGATGGCATTGGTAACGCCGCCGCTGAAGGCGCCTCGTCATGGCTGACCTAGAGAACTTGGAACACTGGGTCGGCCCGCTCCTACAGCGCATAGAGCCAGCTGCTCGAACCAAGCTGGCCCGGACCGTTGCCAAGGACCTGCGCCGCAGCCAGCAACAGCGCGTCATCACCCAACGCAACCCAGACGGCTCACCTTATGCCCCGCGCAAACCTCGGCAGCTAAGAGGCAAGAAGGGCCGTATACGGCGCAAGGTGAAGATGTTCCAGAAGATGCGCACCGCCACCTACCTGAAGGCGCAGGGGGACGCTGCCGGCGCGTCGGTGGGCTTCGCCGGTCGGATTGCCAGGATCGCCAATGTCCACCAGAAGGGGCTGAAAGACCGTGTGGCCCGCGGCGGCGCGGTCGTACAGTACGAACAGCGCGAGCTGCTGGGCTTCACCGACGCCGAGATTGACCACCTGCGCGACACCTTGCTGGCTCACCTGACCCTGTAACGCCCTGCCCTACAAGCCCACGCGAATGCACCCGCGCGCGCGTGGCGCGACCATCACCGGCATGAACATCGCCGACCTGAACCGCCTGCTGGAAAACCTGATCCGCTTTGGCACCATCGCCGAGGTGCAGCACGTGCCGCCCCGGGTAAAGGTGCAAACCGGCGGCAATCTGACGACCTGGTTGCCCTGGATGGCTTGGCGTGCCGGCGCCGACCAGGAATGGGACCCGCCCACCGTGAACGAACAGGTGTTGCTGCTCTCTCCCAGCGGGCAGATGGCCAACGGCGTGGTCTTCACCGGCCTGTTCAGCGACGCCATTCCTGCCAACGGCGACCGCCCAGGGCTGCACCGCCGCACCTACCGGGACGGCGCTGTGATCGAGTACGACAGTGTTGCGCATCACCTCAGCGCGACGCTGCCCGATGGCGGTACCACCAGCCTGACCAGCACGGGCGGCATCCATATCGTCGGTCCGATCACCCATGAGGGCGACTACACCCAGACCGGCAACCAGAACGTCACCGGCACCGTCACGGTCTCCGTCGACGTCGTTGCGGCCGGCATCAGCCTGGTCAAGCACGTTCATGCCGGCGTCATGCCAGGGCCTGGACAGACGGGAGCACCACAATGAACCGTCGCACCGGGGCTGCCTTGAGCAAGCTCGAACACATCGCACAGTCCATCGACGACATCCTCACAACCCGCCAGGGCACCCGCGTGGAGCGCCGCGAGTACGGCAGCCTGCTGCCCGAGCTGGTCGACCAGCCGCTCAACCCCGCCACCCGCCTGCGCCTGTACGCCGCGACCGCCATGGCGCTGATGCGCTGGGAGCCGCGGATCAGCCTGGCGCAGGTCGAGCTGGTGGTCGGCGATCTTAGCGGCCGTGCTGAACTGAGCCTGACCGGCGTCCTGGTCGACACCAACGAACCGTTCAACATCCGCACACCGCTGCAGCTGGGGGGCAGTGCATGAATACCTTCCTGCCCATCGATCTCAGCCAGCTGCCCGCCCCCCAGGTGGTGGAGCAGATCGACTTCGAGCAGATCCTCGCCGAGCGCAAGGCCTATGCCGTCAGCCTCTGGCCGGCGGATGAACAGACCGAGATCGCCGCGCGCCTGGAGCTGGACTCGGAACCGATCACCAAGCTGCTGCAGGAGAACGCCTACCGGGAAATGATCCTACGCCAGCGGGTTAACGAGGCCTCGCTCGCGGTGATGCTCAGCTCGGCCGGGGGCAACGACCTGGACCAGGTCGCCGGCAACTTCAACGTCAAGCGCCTGGTCATTCAGGCGGCGCAACCACAGGCCGTGCCGCCCATCCCGCAGGTTCTGGAGAGCGACGAGGCGCTGCGGGAGCGCGCTCAGATGGCCTTCGAGGGCCTGAGCACCGCCGGGCCACGCAACGCCTACATTTTCCACGCCCGCGCCGCTGACGGCATGGTGGCAGATGCCACCGCTGACAGCCCGTCGCCGGCCGTGGCCGTCGTCACAGTACAGGCCGCCCAAGGGGATGGCACTGCCAGCGAAGCCCTGCTCGCCACGGTGCGCAGCTACCTGAACGATGAAGACCGCCGGCCGGTAGCTGACCGGCTGACCGTCCAGGGCGCGGAAATCATCCCGTACCAGGTCAAGGCGAAACTGTTCCTGAAAACGCTGGGGCCCGAGGCCGAGCCCATCCTCGACGCCGCCGAGCAGAAGCTGCTGGCCTTCGTCCACCAACGGCGCCGCCTGGGCATGCAGGTATCGGAATCCGCGATCCACGCGGCCTTGCATGTCGAAGGCGTGCGCAAGGTCGAGCTTGAAGGCTGGGCGGATATCAACGCCAGCCTGAGCCAGGCGCCGCACTGCACCGAGGTTGAACTTGTGCAAGGCAATGAGCCATGAGGCTGCTGCCCGGTAACTCAACGCCACTGGAGCGCCAGGCCGCCGAGGCATTGGCCCAGATCGAGCGAGTGCCGGTCCCGATCCGGGATCTGATCAGCCCTGAACGCTGCCCAGTGGCGCTACTGCCGTTTCTGGCTTGGGCCTTCTCCATCGACCGCTGGGACAGTCGCTGGCCAGAGGCGGTAAAGCGCCGGGCGATCAGGTCGTCGTACTTCGTCCACTCGCGCAAGGGCACCATCGGCGCGCTGCGCCGTGTCGTGGAGCCGCTGGGCTACCTGATCGAGGTCCTGGAGTGGTTCCAGACCGTCCCCGAAGGCGTACCCGGAACGTTCGCCATCAAGGTCGGCGTCAACGACGAAGGCATCAGCGACGAAACCTACCAGGAGCTGACCCGGCTGATCGACGACGCCAAGCCTTTGACCCGGCACCTGAGCGGCTTGGCGATCAGCCTAGAGACCAGCGGCGCCCTCTGCCTTGCCGGCGTGTTGTACGACGGCGACGAACTCGACGTTTACCCCCCCGCCCCGCGTGACATCGAGGTCAGCGGCTCAATCGGCCGTGGTGGCCGCGATCACACGATAGACACAATGGAAATTGCACATGGCTGACCAGAACACTCAGTTCTACGCCATCCTCACAAACGTGGGAGCGGCGAAACAGGCAAATGCGGACGCCCTGGGCGTACCGTGGAAAATCACGCAAATGGGCGTAGGCGACGCCAATGGGACCGAACCCACGCCCAATGCCACCCAGACCCGGCTGATCAACGAATGGCGGCGCGCGCCGCTGAACCAGCTGAAGGTAGACGAGAAGAACAGCGCCATCATCGTCGCTGAGCAGGTCATCCCTGCCGAAGTCGGCGGGAAGTGGATCAGGGAGATCGCCCTGTACGACGCGGACGGCGACATGATCGCGGTAGCCAACTGCCCCCCCACGTTCAAGCCGTTGCTTAACCAAGGATCGGGCCGCACCCAAGTAGTCCGCATGAATCTACTGGTCAGCAGTTCCTCAAACGTTGAGCTGAAGATCGACCCGGCGGTAGTGCTGGCGACCCGCGAGTACGTGGACGTGGCCATTCTCTCCGCGCTCAACAAACAGGACTTCAAGCATTCGGTGCGCGCAGCAACCACAGCGCCCATCGTGCTGAGCGGCCTGCAGTCCATCGACGGGGTGGCGCTCGGGAGCGGCGCCCGCGTCCTAGTCAAGGACCAGAGCACGGCCAAGGACAATGGCCTTTACGTGGTCGCCGCCGATGCCTGGGCGCGGGCAGCCGACGCCGATATCTCGGAAGAGGTAACTCCAGGCCTGTTCGTGCATGTCGAGCAGGGGACCACGAACGGTGACAGTGTGTGGCAGCTGGTGACCGACGCCCCCATTACCCTTGGCGCCACCGCACTGGTGTTCGAGATGGTCGCCGGCCGCACGGGCGTGTCGGCTGGAAGCTACACCAAGGTCACCGTCGACAAGTACGGACGAGTCATCGGCGGCACAAACCCCGCCACGCTGGCGGCCGTGGGCATTCAGGACGCGTACACCAAAGAACAGGTCGATGCCACCGTGCAGGAGCTGTCACTGGCCAGGGCCACGGTGGGAGAGTCACGAAATGCACGCATGAACGTGCCTGAACCGGCCTCTGTGGTGACCTGGAAGGCCGACGAGTTGATCGTCAAAAGCGCCCTGGGCAAGTTGGCGTGGATACTGGCCAACGTCGAAGTCACCTTGAATGTGGCGACTCTCGGCGCCAACGGCATGAACGCCGGCACCGTGCCGCTCAACGGCTACGTGGGCATCTATGTGATCTACAACCCGGCAACCGGCGCTCGCGCGGCGCTGGCAATCGATGCCACTTCAACGGTGGTACCACAGGTGTATGCAGGGCCGACGCCACCTGGCTACACGGCGTCTGCCCTGGTAGCCGTGGTGCCCACCGACGGCCTGGGCCGCATCAGCCCGGTGCTGGTCAATGGTCGCGATATCGTCCCCGGCCCGACCATGCCCTACATCGGGTCTGCCGTGGTTTCGATGGCGCCCATCTCCCTCGCCGGCTCTGTACCGCTTAACGCGGTCTCGGCAGCGGGCTTGTTTTCCGTCAAAGGCGACCAGGCAGGGTCGCTTGTGATCGAGCTGTACAGCAGCCCTGGCGGCCTGGGTATCAAGCGGAACACCAGCGCGGTGTCCACAGGAGGTGTCAGTTCCATCGTGTTCGAGAACTTCACGCTCGCGATCAGGCAACTGATGTACATCACCACCATCAACATGACTTCGGGAACGCCAGAGTTCGTGGTCTATATCACGGGGTACCGCATATGAAATACCTGCAAGTCGTGGACGGCTCCGTGCAAGGGGCCTTCCTTTGTCCCCAGGATGAAACGCATTGGCCGGACCTCATCGAAGTGGCCGATGATGACCCGCGCTACCTGGCCTATATCGAAAACGCCAACACCGACGCTACCGCCATCGAGCGAACCTGGCGCGATACTGAGCTGGCCAGAATGGTCTGGCTGCGGGACCGCCACCGCGATCAAGTTGAAATGGAGACTGCAACGACGCTCCACGCCGAGCAGTACAGCGAGCTGCTGGTCTATCTGCAGGCGCTGCGTGACTGGCCGCAATCTGATGCATTCCCCGACGCCGCCCGGCGCCCTGTCGCACCAACCTGGTCTGCCGAGCAGCGCATGTAGCAGGCGCGCCTACAAGCCCGACAACTCGCCCCGCCATCGCGCGCGCGGCAGCCTGTGCAGTGTCACCCCACTGCACAGGCACCTACCATGGCCGACGAATACCATCACGGCGTCCGGGTCCTCGAAATTAACGAGGGCACCCGCCCAATCCGCACCGTCTCCACCGCCGTGGTCGGCCTGGTCTGCACCGCAGACGACGCCGATCCGGCTATGTTCCCCCTCGATACGCCCGTCCTGCTGACAAGCGTTCAAAGCGCCATCGGCAAGGCCGGCGAGACCGGCACGCTGGCCGCCAGCCTGCAGGCCATCGCCGACCAGACCCAACCCGCGACCGTCGTCGTGCGAGTGGCCAAGGGCGCGACCGACGCCGAGACCACCAGCAACCTGATCGGCACCACCACCGAAACCGGCAAGTACACCGGCATGAAGGCCCTGCTCGCCGCCAAGACCCGCCTCAAGGTCACCCCCCGCATCCTGGGCGTGCCAGGCCTCGACACCCTCCCGGTGGCCACCGCCCTGACCGCGATTGCCCAGCAGCTGCGCGGCTTCGCCTACGTCAGCGCGAGCGGCTGCAAGACCAAGGAAGAGGCTGTCGCATACCGCGAGAACTTCGGCGCCCGCGAAACCATGGTCATCTGGCCGGACTTCGAGCAATGGAGCACCGCCAGCAACGCCACCGTCACTGCCCCGGCCGTGGCCCGCGCCCTGGGCCTGCGCGCCAAGATCGACAAGGACACCGGCTGGCACAAGACCCTGTCCAACATCCCGGTCAACGGCGTGACCGGCATCAGCGCCGACGTGTTCTGGGACCTGCAGAACCCGGCGACCGACGCCAACTACCTCAACAGCAACGAGGTCACCACGCTGATCAACGCCGACGGCTTCCGCTTCTGGGGCAGCCGCACCTGCACCGAAGACCCGCTGTTCGCCTTCGAGAACTACACACGCACCGCCCAGGTGCTGGCCGACACCATGGCCGAGGCGCACATGTGGGCGACGGACAAGCCCATGCATCCCTCCCTGGTGCGCGACATCATCGAAGGCATCAACGCCAAGTTCCGCGAACTGATTGCCGGCGGCTACCTGATCGGCGGCAGCGCCTGGTATGACGAGGAAATCAACAGCGCCAACACCCTCAAGGCCGGCAAGCTCTACATCGACTACGACTACACGCCGGTACCGCCGCTGGAGGACCTGACCCTCCGCCAGCGCATCACCGATCGATACCTGGCTGACTTCGCCAGCCGCATCAACAGCTGACGGAGACCGCCACCATGGCCATGCCGCGCAAACTCAAAAACATGAACCTCTTCAACGAGGGCACCAGCTACCTGGGCGTGTGCAAGACCTGCACCCTGCCGCCCCTGAGCCGCAAGATGGAAGGCTACCGCGGGGGCGGCATGAACGGCCCGGTGAAGGCCGACCTGGGCTTCTCCGACGACGGTATCCAGTTCGAATGGAAGACCGGCGGACTGGACCTGCTGGCCCTGCGCCAATTCGGCGCGGTGAAGGCTGACGGCGTGATGCTGCGCTTCGCCGGCAGCTTCCAGCAGGACGACACCGGTACCGTCTCGGCAGTGGAAGTCGTCGTCCGCGGCCGCCACGAAACCATCGAGATGGGCGAAGCCACGCCCGGCGAGGACACCGAGCACAGCATCACCACCACCTGCAGCTACTACAAGCTGGCGGTGGATGGCGAAGTCCTGGTCGAGATCGACCTGCTCAACTTCATCGAGATCATCGACGGCAAAGACATGCTCGCCGAGCAGCGTAAAGCCCTGGGCATCTAACCCCCTTCCCCACTGGAGCCACCATGAAGACCACCGACGCCACCCCGCTGAACGACAACCAGGTCGAGCTGGACACCCCGATCAAACGCGGCGACACCGAGATCGCGCTCATCACCCTGCGCAAACCCACCTCCGGCGAGCTGCGCGGCCTGCACCTGTCCGAGCTGCTCCAGATCGACGTGGCCAGCCTGATCAAGCTGATCCCGCGTATCACCGATCTCAACGAGTACGAAGCCAGCCGCCTGGACCCCGCCGACCTGTTTGCCATCGGCACGAAGGTCGCCAGTTTTTTGCTGCAGAAGCGGATGAAGACGGACGCATCCCTCGTTGCGTAGAAGACGCGATGGCCGACGTGGCCATCGTCTTTCACTGGTCGCCCGGTGACATGGACAGGCTCAGTGTTTGCGAGCTGATGGACTGGCGCGAGCGAGCGCGGATCAGGAGTAACAACCATGGCAAATGATCTGCGCCTGCGGGTGCTGTTGGACGCCATCGACCAGGCCACCGCGCCGCTCAAGCAGATAGACAAGGCCAGTCTCGAGACTGGCCGGCAGCTCAAGGCGGCCCGTGACCGCCTCAAGGAGCTGAACGCCCAGCAAAAGGACGTCAGCGCCTGGCGCACCCAGCTCACCCAGACACAAGAAACCACCCAGGCGCTGGAGGCTGCCCGGGCGAAGGTCCGCGCCATCGCCCAGGAGATGGCCGCCACTGGGGCGCCCACTAAGGCCATGGCCAGCAACATGCGCACGGCGGTGCGCGAGGCACAGCGGCTCAAGACGGAGCACCAACAGCAGGCCGAGAAGCTCCAGCAGCTGCGCGGCAAGCTGTATAGCGCGGGCATCAGCACCCGTGATCTGGGCAGCCATGAGCGCAAGCTGCGCGAGCAAATCACCTCAACCAACGAAGCCATCAGCGCCCAGAGCAGGCGTATGGAGGAGCTGGCCAGCCGACAAGCGAAGCTGGCCAAAGCCCGTGCAGCCCTCGAACGGACCCAAGGCCTGGCCGCCAAGATGGCTGGAACGGGCGCCGCCGGTCTGGCGACGGGGTATGCCGCAGCTCAGCCGGTGAAAGCTGTCCTGGGTGCCTTCGCCCCCAACGAGGATTCGGCGACACAGCTGAAGGTCTCGATGATGGGCAGCAACGGCAAGGTCGCCGAGGACTTCAAGAAGATCAGCGACCTGGCCACCAGCCTCGGCGACCGCCTGCCCGGCACTACTGCCGACTTCCAGAACATGATGACCATGCTGCGCCGGCAGGGCATCAGTGCGCAGAGCATCCTGGGTGGTACCGGGGAGGCTGCTGCTTATCTGGGTGTGCAACTGAAAATGCCTGTAGAGGAAGCGGCAGAGTTCGCCGCCAACATGCAGGACGCCACTCGAACGTCTGAAAAGGACATGCTCGCGCTGATGGACACTATCCAGCGTGGCTTTTACCTGGGCGTTAAGAGTGAGGACATGCTGCAGGGTTTCAACAAGATCGCCCCTGTCATGGATGTCATCAAGAAATCAGGCATCGATGCTGCAAACGAACTTGCCCCGCTGCTGGTCATGATGACTCAGGCCGGCATGGAAGGAGGCGCAGCCGGCAACGCCTACCGCAAGATCTTCCAGGCCGGTCTTGATAAAGATGGCGTCGACGACGTCAACGACATGAAGGCCCTGAAGCAAAAGAACATCAAGCTCAGCTTCACCGGCAAGGACGGCAACTTCTCGGGGCTGGAGAACCTGTACGCCCAGGTCGAAAAGCTCAAGGTCCTGAACGACGAAGATCGCACCGCGGCTATCAAGGCCCTGTTCGGGGACGACTCGGAAACCCTGACGGTCCTCAACACCATGATGAACAAGGGGCTGGCCGGCTATCAGGAGGTACAGAAAAAACTCCAGGACCAGGCCGACCTGCGCACCCGCGTCAACGAGCAACTCAACACCCTGAGCAATGTCATGGAGGCGGCTGAAGGCAGCTTCACCAACGCCCTGGCAGAGTTCGGCGCTGCTGTAGCCCCGGAACTGAAGGGGTTGATCAACACCTTGGGCGAAGTCGCGGCCAGCGTCGGTGCCTGGGCGCGAGAGAACCCCGCATTGGCCGGCGGCCTAGTGAAGGTCGTCGCTGCTGTGGCAGTACTTGCCGCAGGCTTCGGCGGCCTGGCCATCACCATGGCCAGCTTGCTCGGCCCGTTCGCCATGGTGCGCTATGGCATGGCGCTGTTTGGCGTGAAGAGTTCCGGCATGTTCTCGGTGGTTGGCCGGTTGGTCGGCGTGATGAAAGGTGGCCTGCTGACCGCCATTCGCGCCGTGAGCATCGCGCTTTGGGGCCTGGCAACGAACCCGGTGGCGCTGGCCATTGCGGCTGTAGTCGCCGCCCTGGCCGGCGCGGCTTACCTGATCTACCAGAACTGGGACCAGGTGAAAGCGTACTTCGCCAACGCCTGGACGGAGATCCGCGCAGGCTTCGGCGCCGGCATCGGCGGCATCCTCACCGTGCTGGCCAACTTCAGCCCTATCGGCCTGATCTACCAGGCCTTCGCCGCGGTGCTGAACTACCTCGGCGTCGACATGCCCAGCCGCTTCACTGAGTTCGGCAACATGATCGTCAATGGCCTGGTCAACGGGCTGATGTCAGGCCTGGGCCAGATCAAGGACGCCGTGTCGGCCCTGGGCGACTCCACCATCGGCTGGTTCAAGGAGAAGCTCGGGATTCACAGCCCGTCCCGCGTGTTCGCCGAGCTGGGCGGGTTTACCACCGAGGGACTTGCCATGGGCCTGGACGATGGCGCCAAGGCTCCGCTGGAGGCGGTCAACCGCATGGGCCAGCAGCTGACGGATGCCGGCACCTTCGCGCTCAAGGGCACGCTACCGCAATTCAATGGCGGTGGCCCGCTTGCCGCTGGTGGCACGCCCATCACCATGGATGACCGGGCACCACTGGGCGCAGCACCGGCCGCGAGCTACGACAGCCACGACACCTACGAGATCAACATCCATCCCACTCCGGGCATGGACGCGCAGGCCATCGGCCGAGCGGTCCGCGCCGAGCTGGCCCGTATCGACAGCGAGAAGGCTGCCCGCCTGCGCAGCCGCCTCACCGACCAGGAGTAACCCGCCATGATGCTCGCCCTGGGCATGTTCGTTTTCAGCCTGCACACCCTGGCTTACCAGGAGATGCAACGGCAAACCGAGTGGCGCCATGCCGCCAGCAATCGCATCGGCGCCCAGCCGTCACGGCAATTCCTCGGCCGTGGCGAGGACTCCATCACCCTCCCCGGCCTGCTGCTACCTGAGCTGGCCGGCACCCCTTCAGCGCTCGATGCCCTGCGGCACATGGCGGACACCGGCAAAGCCTGGCCCCTGGTAGAGGGCACCGGCCGCCTGCTGGGACTGTGGGTGATCGAGAGCCTCAGCGACAACCGAACGCTGTTCTTCCAGGACGGCGCCGCTCGGCGGATCGACTTCACCCTCAGCCTCAAGCGCATCGATGACGGCCGCATCGACATGCTCGGCGCCGGCATCGCGGGCGGTGTGAACATCTTGAGGCAGTTGCTGTGATCGAATCCGCCATCGCCAAGGTCACCGGCTTCCTACGGAACACTTACGACGGGCTGCAGCGCGATGCCGCGTATCCGGTGCCGGCGTTTCGCATCACCGTCAACGGCAGCGATATCGCTCAACTGATCAGCCCGCGCCTGATGAGCCTGCAGCTCACCGACAACCGCGGCCTCGAAGCGGACCAGCTGGACCTAACCCTCAGCGACCACGACGGGCTGCTGGTGATTCCCCCGCGCGGCGCCGTGGTGCACCTGTGGCTGGGTTGGAGCGACACCGGCCTGGTAGACAAGGGCAGCTACATCGTCGACGAGACCGAACACAGCGGCGCGCCGGATGTGCTCAGTATCCGGGCCAGGTCGGCGGATCTGCGCAAGGGCTTGAAGACCAAGCGCGAACGCAGCTGGAGCGCGACCACGCTGGGCGAAGTCCTGGGCGACATCGCCCAGGGCAATGGGCTCACCGCGACGATCTCCGGCGCCCTGGATGGGTTGGCCATCCCCCAGCTCGACCAGGCCAATGAGTCCGACGCGAACCTACTTACACGCCTGGGCGAGGACTTCGACGCGGTGGCCACCGTCAAAGCCGGCTGCCTGGTGTGCATGCCGGCCGGCGGCGGCAAGACCGCCAGCGGCCTGGACCTGCCCCACATCACGCTCACCCGCGCCGACGGCGACCAACACCGGTTCCTGCAGGCCGACCGAGACAGCTACGACGGTGTGCGGGCCTACTACTACGACGTGAATAGCGCCAAGAAACAGGAGGCCATTGCCGGCGGTGGCGAGAACCTCAAGGACCTACGCCACACCTACAGCGACCAGCAATCTGCCCTGCGTGCCGCCCGGGCGGAGCTGAACCGGCTGCAACGCGGCGCCGCGACGCTCAGTTACACGCTGGCCAAAGGGCGGCCGGACCTGATCCCGGAGCTGACGTACACGCTCCAAGGGGTCAAGTCTGAGATCGGTGAAATCATCTGGTACGGCGGGAACATCCAGCACAGCCTGACAGCTGACGCCGGCTACACCATGAGCCTGGAGTTGGAAAGCAAGCTGCCGGAGGACACGGTCGAAGGCATGCTTGAGGACGGCGTCCGCGGCAAGATCAAGTACACGGGGGTCATTGCGTTCTACCGCGACAAGGACACAGGGACGGAAAAGTCAGTCACTGCCGGCGACCAGACCAAGCCAAGGCGCCTGCGCCGCGTGTACGTGAACGAGAAGAATGCCCGGCGGGCTGCTGACCGCGAGTGGAAACGCATGCAGCAGCAAGCCCAGTAACGCCAACAAAGAACCCGGCGCACGGCCGGGCTCTCTGTCTATCGCGCTGCGAGAAGAGCATCCAGGAATCGGATGATGTCCTCGCGTCCTTGCGGATCGAGCTGCCTGAACATCTGCACGACCATCCGTTCGCGCTGACTGAGTTCAAGCGACTCGACTACTTTGGGCTGGTTGGTCTCCACCTGTTTCACTACCGACATGTTTCGCTCCATTCCACACGTTCGGGCGCCCGGTACCAACATCGGTACCGACCAAAGCACCCTAGGAAGGAGCGATTCTCGGTTTGGTTGAGCGTGCCACCAGCCCAATCATTGATGGCCGCAGAAATATCTACGGCTGCGGGCAAAGATCAATGGCTTTCTGCGCGATAGTCGAGTAGTCCGCTGGAACCTCTTTCATCCAACGGCTTGGCTTCAAGATCGTCTTGACCTCCAGCCATCCGCGTTCCTTCGCAACCTTCTTTGCACTTGCGTTCAACGCATAGAAGCTTCCATCAGGAGCTTTCACAAAAGCTTTCGGGGGATTCGGTTCACAGAACAGTTCCACACTGGCAACTGTGAACGGCCAGTCATCACCGAACTCCTGAGCGCCTACTTTCTTGCCTTCGTCTTGGCCGCTGCACCCAGCCAAGGTCAGCGCTGCTAAAAGCAGGGCCGCCCCCATCACTTCCTTGAGCATCTTCAACTCCTAGTCACTTGCGGCTAAACGCGGCGAGGAGCCGCCCAACGGCACCTCGGTCCTCCGCACTGAGCGCACGAATTTGCTGCAGCGCCTCCATCTCGTCGGCTCCGATTGAAACCTCCGGGGTAGGAACTCGCTGTCCAGTTACCACATAGAGAACATCAACTCCGGCAGCGGTGGCATGGTTCAACAAGGCAGCACCTGGCTCCCTGGTACCAGCTTCGTAGCTGGCCAGCGTTCTTTTCGACACCCCAACGATAAAGGCCAGCTCGTCCTGAGTCAGGCCGAGCCGCTTGCGTTCTGCCTGTAGGCGCGCACCCATTTCTTCAAGAAGATGCACAAACGTTCCTTTTCCATATTTACAAATGAACAAATGTGCATCATCCTTCGCGTACCACTACACGAAATTGCACGATTGACCACTATGCACGCCACCCCAGTTACCGAGCAAGCCTGCCTAGATGCCCGCAAACGCTTGGAAAAGCAGGGTATCTCGGCAAAAGAGTTCGCCAACAAGCATGGACTGCATCCCAGCACCGTCTATGCGGTCCTTCTAGGGCAGAAAAAGTGCCTTCGGGGGGAAGCTCATCGAGCGGCTGTGCTGCTCGGGATCAAGAACAGCGAAGTCGAAAACTAGCCCCCCTGGCCCAAGGAAGACACCAGAACATGAAGCGTCCAGTTCTAGAAACCCTTCGCCAGGTGGTCAGCGCCGTAATCTGCGCCTTCCCTGGCGGCCGCGAGAGCGCAGCAGCACGCCTGGGCTACGAGTTGAAGCGGTTCGACAACCATGTCTACGAGAACGCCGGCAGCCGCCCGCTCAGCTATGACCAGATTCACCAGCTGGAGCGGGACACAGGAACGACCTTCCTCCCAGAGTTCATTTCCCACCTGTATGGCGGCATGTTCGTGCCCCTCGTTCGGCCGGAGAAACTGGACAACATCGATCTCTACACCCGGGCGGTGAACACTGCGGCCAAGCGTGGCGTGGTCGATCAGATCATCGACAAGGCCTTGGATGACGGCGTTATCGAGCCAGACGAGGCGAAGGCGATCATGCAAGCCCATACCCGGTACCTGGCAGCACGCCAAGCGGAAGTCATGGCGACGATCCAGCTGCACAGTAAAGGGGGTGTGCATTGAGCACCTACAAGCTCGTTTGCCCTCACTGCGGCGGTCGCATGCGCATCCGTACCAGCGAAGGAACACACATTTTTCTGCGCGTTGCGTACTTGCAGTGCGTGAACGAGGCCTGCGGCTGGTCCGTGCGTGCCCAGTTCGAAATGACCCATGAAATGAGCCCGAGCGGCATGCCGAACCCATCGGTTCGCCTGCCTGTTGCGACCGTGGCCCTGCGCCGCCAAGCGATGAAGTCTGCCACCGGCGACGATCACCCGGATCTGCTGGACCAACTGGATATGGAGGCTGTGAACGCATGAACGCTATCGCATCGATCTCGACCGTTGAAACCGACTATCGCGCAGCCATGCAGCAAGCGGCGGTGGCCTTCCTGTTCCGCCGTGAGGGCCTGCACTTATCCGGCGACCACCAGGTGCTCGAGAACTGCCGGCAGTACCTGGTGCAGTCGCTTGAAGTTCCTGCGCACCTGGTACAGCGCATCGCTGAACTGGCTGTCGCCGAGTTCGAGAGCAAGACCACCAAACGCTTGCAGCTGGTAGGCGTCAGTGCAGCAAGCGGGATTTTCCGGCCGGTGCTGATCCTCCTGGACACGATGACCCAGCACCGCTACCAGGTGCCAGCCCGCTACTTGCCGCGCCGCATGCTGCAACACCGCGACACCTCCAAGTAACCCGATTCAACCCCTACCCGATGCCCCGTTCTGCGTGGGTAAGGGGAAACTGCATTCCACTGGTGGCTGAAATGAGCAATATCACCTTCCAAATCACGCTCGACGAGCAGCAGGCAAAGCAGTACCAGCTGTGGCTTGCCGGGCAGTATGCCCATGCCATGGCGGAGGTCTGGTACTCCGATCGCTATCGCGACGTGCCGACTGGCGAGCGTGGCCGCAAGGTCCTCCAGGACCTGCCGCACCTGCGCGGCATCTGCCGCACGAGCAAAGTGCTTGCCGATCTGCTCGGCCCAGTCGAAGTGGAGCGTGCGCTGTGACCACGACCCACCCCATGGAGAACAAGCTGCTCCTGGACGTTCAGCAGCGCCTGGAGCGCGACTTCGGCCTCAAGCACATGCCTGGCACCAAGTTCATGCGCAAGGGCAAATGCCCAGCGCACGGCTGCGGGCAGAAAACCCTGTACACCTTCTATGACGCCCCTTGGGTACTGGTCTGCGGCCGGCCTGAGAAATGCAACCACCGCGTGCATGTCAAGGACCTGTACGACGACCTGTTCAACGACTGGAGCAAGCTCGCGCCGGCAACGGATGAAAACCCAAGCGCCACCGCGCGTGCATACCTCGAATTCAACCGCGGCTTCCGCGAAGAGTTGATCAAGGGATGGTACACGCAGGACACGTACTGGGACTCCAAGCTTGGGTTCGGCAGCGCAACGGTTCGCTTCCCGCTCGACAAGGGCGGCTACTGGGAGCGCCTGATCGACAGGCCAAGCCGGTTCGGCAAGATGAAGGCTCGCTTCCGGCCAACCGGCGAAGGCAAGACCGGCTATAGCGGGGTCTGGTGGTGCCCGCCCAGCCTGGACCTACTCCAGGTCGACGAGCTGTGGATCGTCGAGGGGATCTTTGACGCCATCGCCCTGCTGCACAACGGCGCCCATGCCGTGTCCATGATGTCCAGCTCACCCTTCCCGGCTGAGTCGTTGAAGTCTCTGCTGCTCAGCTGCCAGGAAGCTGACCGGCGTCCGCCCAAGTTGATCTGGGCCTTGGATAACGAGCCGGTAGCCAAGGCCAACACCCGTCGATGGGCGAAGGAAGCTCGGGAAATGGGCTTCAAGTGCGAGGCCGCGTTGGTCCCGCAGCCCGACAGCAAAAAGGTGGACTGGAACGACCTTCACCTGCGCTGGAAGTACCTGGACGACGACAAGCGCGACGACCAGGTGCAAGCCGACCTCAAGCGTGCCCGCCATGAGGGTGCCCTGCTGCTGGCCGAGTCGCCGGAGGAAAAAGGTCTGCTCATGTACGACTGGCAGGCACGGAGCGAGTTTTCCTTCTCGTTTGCCAGCCGCCTCTACTGGTTCAAGTTCGACATGGCCCGGTTCGACAGAAAAATGATCGAACTGGAAAACCCGAAAGATCTGGAAAACATCACGTTGACCGACCGCCAGAAGCGCGACAAGGCCATGCGTGATTCGGCTTCTGTGGTCCGCATCGCCAACTGCTACTTCCAGGCGCTCTACAACATGCGCAACGAGCAGACGGACGAAGCCTGGTACTACTTCCGTATCGAGCGGCCCGGCAAGCCGGTGACCAAGAGCACGTTCACCGCTGCGCAGCTCGCGTCAGCGCCCGAGTTCACGAAGCGACTGCTGAATGTGTCCAACGGTGGCTGGTACACGGGCAGCGCGGCCCAGCTGATCCGGCTGCTTGAGCCGCAGATGGACGACCTTAAACAGGTAAACACCATCGACTGGATCGGCTACTCAAAGGAACACAAAACCTATGTGTTCAACGACATCGCGATCTCGCAGGGCAACGTTTACAAGCTCAACGAGGAGGACTTCTTCGACGTCGGCCCACTGAGCATCAAGTCCCAGAGCATGTCGCCGAACCTGGTCATCAACACTGACCTGAACGCCTACAACGCAGGCTGGTTCGAGACGTTCTGGAAGTGCTTCGGGGTGCGCGGCACCGTTGTCCTGGTCTGGTGGCTGGCCTGCCTGCACGCCGAGCAGATCCGCCAGTTGCAGAAAACCCTGTGCTTCCTGGAGCTGGTCGGCGAAGGCGGCTCGGGTAAGTCCACCCTGATCGAGTTCCTGTGGAAGCTCGTCGGCCGCATCGAATACGAGGGCTTCGACCCTACCAAGGGTACCGCCGCTGGCCGTGCCCGCAACTTCTCCCAGGTGGCCAACCTGCCGGTGGTGCTGATCGAGTCTGAGCGCGAGCAGCAGGACGGCGCACCGGTCAAGCATTACGACTGGGACGAGATCAAGACCACCTACAACGGCCGTTCCGTGCGCTCGACCGGCGTGAAGAACAACGGCAACGAAACACGCGAGCCGCCCTTCCGTGCCGGCGTGATGATCGCCCAGAACAACGCCGTGAACGCCTCCAACCCGATCCTCACCCGTATCGCCCAGGTGCTGCTGAACAGCGAGCACCACACCCCGGAAACCAAGCTCTACGCCGAGGAGCTGGAGTGCATGCCCATGGAGAAGATCAGCGGGTTCCTGATCAAGGCGCTGCAAAAGGAGGAGGACATCCTGCGCCTGCTGGAGGAGCGCACCAGGGGCTACGAGCAGGAGCTGCTGGCCATGCCGGAGATCCGCACCGTGCGGATCGCCAAGAACCACGCGCAGTTGCGCAGCATCACCGACGGCCTGGCCCTGGTCGTGCCGCTTGGCGAGGAGCGACGGGCGCTGGTGCATCAGGAACTGTGCCGGATGGCTGTACAGCGCCAAGAGACCATCAACGCAGATCACAAGGTCGTGCGCGAGTTCTGGGATCTCTATGAGTTCCTCGACGATGAAGGCGATGGACTCAACCACTCGCGTAACAAGAACCTGATCGCGGTGAACCTCAACGAGTTCGTGAAGAAGGCCGCAAACGAGCGTCAGCAGATGCCCGCCGCGCTCGGCGAGCTGAAACGCCTGCTCAAGACCAGCAAGTCCCCCAAGTTCATCGATGCCAACAAGCCGATCAACTCGGGCCGGAAAGACAACGATTTCATCGGTAAGACCGTTCGGTGCTGGGTTTTCCAGCCCTGACCTACTCGCCGGGCGCTGCAACGCCTGGCAACACCCCAAGGAGAAACGACATGCCGCAACAAACCCCTGAATGGCTCAACCTGTTCGTCGACGCCCACGGCACCAAAGGCGTGATCGCGCTGGCCTGGTGGATCGGCGCACGCCATGCGGTGGAAATCCGCGAGTTGGAGGGGTCCTTCCCCTTCTTGCAGGTGGTAGCGCACGGTCCGGACGCATCCACGCTGCTAGACACGCTCTCGACTCTTTCCGGTTTGCCAGAAACACCGATGATCAGGCCTGGAGCGTGCACGCCTGCCAGCTTGGATCGGACCATGTTTGCAGACACCAGCCTGCCGTTGGTTATCAACGAGGTGGACAGTCCAGGTGCTACTCCCTTCGATTGGGATGTACTGAAACCGCTGTACAACAACTGCACCGTGGCCGCGCTCAGCCGACGCAGTGCCACGGGCCAAGCAGGCAAAACCTTCGCCCGTGGCATAGCGATATTGACCAAGGAAATCGAAAACTCAGCGCTCCTTGCACGGACAGTCCTGCTGAATGCCGACCAGGTAGAGCAACCCCGACCCAGCGAACGAGCATTCCAGCTGCTGAAACAATTGGGCTCCAGTTCCGATGCCCTTTCGCTTTCCCAATCGGCATTGCGCCAGTTGGTGTACCGAATCGGTGGCACCCAAGGGCACATCGACACGCTGCAGGAAGATCTGGGGAATCTTCTGGCCCCTCGGCACGCCAAGAACTACGCGCAGTTGATCGCCCTGGTGTACGCGCTCGACGACATTTTCCACCTTCCAGATGGGCAACGTTTGAAGGCGATATTCGCCATTCGTGACCTGGCCGACGCAACGGCAGAGGTTCCGTTTTGAGGCCGGCCGTGACGTTCCAGGTGAAGCGCAACGGCGAAGGGCAAGCCATTCCCAGCTGCTGGGTTTCCGACAACGGTTACACCGTGGCCGAGTGCCGGCTTCCCCACTCACGCTACCCAGTGACACGCCCCGGTGCATCGCTGCCATTTGCCTATGCCGACAGCCGCGAAGAGGTTGTTCAGGTCATCACGACAGACATGCAGGCCGGAGCTCCCGGCCAGTAAGCAAATCGCCGAGCAGCTGCAACTGCCGGCGACCCCAAGGAGAAACGACATGCAGCACTACTACAAATCAGAGGCCCCCGAGGTGGTGGCCACCGTCCGGGAGTTCTACCAGGCCAAGGGTTTGATGAGTGAACAACTGGCCGAGCTCGGCAAACTGTTCGGTGGCGCCATCGCCCAGATGCGGGACATCACATCGCACTATGCCGGCGGCGTGAAGCTGCCCGACAGCCGCGATCTGGACGTCCACTGGCGGCGCCCTGACGAGTACGGCTATCGCAGCCTCCGTGCGCGAGCAGTGTCACCGAAGGGCATCACCAAAGAGCAGCGGAAAACCATTCGAATCGAGCATGAGCGTCTGTGCGAGCTGTGGGCTCAACACTGCCCGCCTCGCCTCCGCACCCATGACTATTGGGGCCGTCTCAACGTGAACACCGGCAATCTGATGCTCTGCGGCGGCATCAAGTTTGAGCACCAGGGCATCGCTTACTTTGCCCTTGGCTTCGACATCAACATGGCCGATCACGAAGCCAAGGTAGCGGCAGGGAAGCCCACGTCAGGCTGGATCAATGGCGCTGTTGAGATCCTGCCCAGCGAGTACGAGGCGGCCCGCCTTGCAAAGGTAGGGGGTGCGGCATGAGCGACTTGGACATGCTCAACATCGAGCTGGCATTCCAGGTCTGGGCCGAGGATCGAGGCTACGACCTCAAGACCGGCACCGATGGCGCCTTATCCAACATCGAAACGCGCGCCGCATGGCTCGGTTTCGAGGCGGCCCACGGGCCGGCCGGCTGCATGCCTTCCGGACAGCAGCTCTATGCGCAGATCAAGAAATGCAGCGAATACGCCCATCAGACCGATCAGTTGTTCACGGTAGCGGTTGGGCAGCCTACCCACGGTGAATACGTCGTGGTCGGCGGACCGGGTGGTGTGTACCGGTTACGCGACGTGGACCTCTTCGTCATCACGGACGGCAAGCCAACCCAGCTCAAGTAAGCAGAAGGGAGGCGCCGAGGAGCTGCAACTCCCCGGCGCCGACCAACCCCAAGGAGAAACGACATGCAAGTAGAAACCCCCGAAGTCGGCGCCGAGCAGGCTACCACACCCACTTTCAAGCCTGGCGACAAGGTGACGTTCACCGAGGTCCGGCGCGGCGCGAAGTCTTTCCGCTTTACCTCCAAGGAGGCCACCGTTGTGCGCATCCTGGGCAGCACCGCCATCGTCAAGTACCGGAACGGCCACAACGTCGCGATCCTGGTATCCCAGCTGACCCCAGCCAACCAGCGCAACGCGCTGACCCGCGCCCTGCTGGGGGAGGCCTCGGAATGACTCAGCAAACCCGCCCACGCTTGGCCAGCCACTCCCTTGACCTGCCAAACCACTGCGACATCTGCAACAAGGCCCGCTCCCACGGCAATCACAAGAGCTGCAGCCGGATTCGCCAGCAGCGTCAGTCCGTGTGCTGGGAAACCTATATGGCCAACGTCGAGGCCAAGCGCGCCAAGAAGGTACGCCGCTATGCTTGAGATCACCGTAAAGCCAACACTGGGCAGCTACAGCGCCCGAGCCAAAGGGCACAAGGTCACGGCAAGCAGGTCGGAAGGCCAGCTGCAGGCTGCAATGGCCTTGCTGCGCAAACTCGACCTGTTGGAAGGCCACCTGCAGGAGCAGGCCAGTGCCCACCTTCCGCAAGGCCACAAGCTCTTCCACTTCCATACCAGCGACGAGATCAACCCATGACCCAGACAATCGACCAGAAGGTCCAGGACAAGCTGCGCAAGCTGCAGGCTCTGGCTGAACGTGGGGTGGGAGGCGAGAAGGTCAACGCGCAGCGCATGCTGGAGAGGCTTCTCGAACGTCATGGCCTGACACTGGAGGACCTGGCAGACGAGCGCCGCGAAACCCGCTGGTTCCCGGCGCCGACCAGGTTCGATGTCCGGCTCGCGGCCCAGATCCTCGCAAGGCTCTGCAACACCAATGCCCCTGGTGTCTATCGCAGCAAAAATCGTCCGAAGCAGGTGGGAGTGGATGTTACGCCAGCCGAAGCCATCGAGTTCGAGCTTCACTATGACATCCTGCGTAAGGCGCTGATCGAGCACTTCAAGGACGCATTCTCAACCTTCATCCAAGCCAACCGCCTCTACTCCAACCTGCCTAGCGATGAGAGCAGCGCGGCCATGTCCGAGCGCGTTTTCCGCATCCTTTCCATGGCCGCAGCCACCCAGGCAACTTCGATCAATACTCGCATTGCGCACAGCAAGGAGGTCGCTCATGGCTGACCTGTTCTACCTGCAGGACAGCCGCAGCAACGTCGGCAGTAGGGCCATGTTCTGGCGGGAAGGTGGTGGCTACACTTCAAATCTCGATGAGGCTGAGCAGTTCACTCGCGAGCACGCTGTAGGGCAGTTCGAGAGCCGCGAGAGCGACCTTCCCTGGCCCGTGGACTACGTTCGCGCTCGAGCAGAGGTCGGCGTCGACTCTCAGTACCTCACCAGATCCGAAGCCGACGCCTACCGTAACGAGGACGGCCGGGTGTACGTGGCCTATGTTCGCGAGTGGGACGGCAACGACCTAATATGGCGCGGCGGCGACGGCCCAACTGCCAACCTGGAAGATGCCATCCACCCAGGGGCAGCATATACCGGTGGTTACCTGGCGCTGGGCTTCGAGCTGTGGCCGTGCGGCTACATTACCGAGCGTTCCCGGCCGGTGGTCCGGGCTGCACTGCTCGACCATAAGCAGGCTCTGCGCTCGGTCGGCCTCAAACTGCCCAAGCTCAAACGTCCCCGCCATCGCAGCCATAACTGTCGGATCAACTGCGACGGCTGTGGCCGCTTCATCAGCGAGCGCCAACGCTTCGAGGACTGCCCAAACTGCGGAGCGAGGAACGCACCATGACCGCTCGCCACCAGAAACCTGGCAAGTCGATTCTAGTCGTGGGCGTAGGGAAACCCGCCGTATGATCGACCACCAGCAGCCCGGCCTGGTCCTGACGTTCCAGGACCTTCAGCGCCTCACGGGCTACACCCGTCGGTCTGGTGTGGAGCAAGCCCTGCGAAAGCAGGGCATCCGCTGGTTCTGGGGGCGCCATGGCCCCTGGACTACCATTGACCTGGTCAACCAGGCCGGCGGCAAGACGCCGGTCACCGAGAAATACGACAGCGAGATCCTATGAGGCGGACCCGTAAACACAACCCGCACATACCCGCCCACATTGATCAGGCCGCCATTCCGGCGGCCGTTTTTTTTGACCATCGCTGGGAGGGCGTCTGGTACACATCCTGGCGCGACGAGGGCGGCAACCGCAAGCGGATGAACATCGCCGGCCGTACTGCAACGCTTAGCGACCTGCACCGGATCATGGAGGAAAGGAAAGGCATTGATCGGGAAAGCCTCAACCACCTGTGCAAGGAGTTCCACGCCAGCGCACGGTTCAAGCGCCTGGCAAAGAAAACCCGCGACGACTACGAGTACTCCCGCGACGTGCTGCTGACCATTCCGACAAAGCTACAGAAGCCTCTCGGCGAGCTTTCAGTGCGCAGGTTCACCTCCGCCCTGGTGCAACGCCTGGTCGACCGGATCGCCGACGAGGGAACTCCGTCGAAAGCTGCCCACGTTCTCCGCTATCTGCGGCTGGTCATGCAGTGGGGGCGCAACCGCGGATACCTGGAGATCAATGTCGCCCAGGGCATCGAAGCGCCGGCCGAGCGCAAGCAGCGCCGCCTGCCGAACCCCAAGGTCATGGGTGAATTGATCGCACGGGCGCACGCGATGGGGCAGCTTACACGCGGTCAGCCTGGGGCCTGCCCGGCCTACTTGGGCTACGTGATGGAGCTGGCCTACCTATGCCGCCTGCGCGGTATCGAGGCCGTCACGCTCACCGATGCGAACGAGCTGGATGACGGCGTCCAGACGAACAGGCGTAAGGGCAGCCGTGATAACGTGGTGCGCTGGACACCCAGGCTCCGCGCTGCCTGGGAGGGCGCCAAGTCGTACAGGCGTCGTGTATGGGCCAGCCAGTCCTACCCTATTCCAGCATTGGCCGAGCGCCGCTTCGTTATCGTGGCGGCCCACGGAGGGCAGTTGCAGAAGAGCAGCCTGGACAGCACCTGGCAGCGCTTCATCACCAGGGCGATCAAGGACGGCGTCATCACCGAAGAGCAGCGCTTCGCGTTGCACGACCTCAAACGTCGCGGCATCACCGACACACCAGGCGACCGCAAGCAGAAGCAGGACGCCAGCGGCCACCGTGACGAGGCCATGCTCGACATTTACGACTTCAGCCTCCCCCGCGTATCACCGTCAGCAGAATGACTTAAGGACATCCCATCCGCACTGTGGCTACACTTCGCCATCAGTCATCAAGGAGCGCATCATGGAACTGAAATCCGTGCACTACATCCGCGAGGCGGAAAACGCCGAAGCAGCCCAAGAGCTCATCGCGCAGGGCTGGACGCTGATCAGCGTTCTCGCCACTACCCGCCCCAACGGCCAAAACCTGCCATGCTACGTGCTCGGCATGACCAGGGCGCAGTACGGACAGAGATCGATGGCAGAAGCCATCGAGGCGGCGCAAGGCCATGTGCTTGGCCCTGTCGACGCCTGAGTCCTCACTCAAGAAAAGGAAGCCTATAATGCTCACCACAACCCGTGAATATCGCCCAGTTGCCGCACTCTCGGATGCCCAACCGGTGAAATTCCATGTCTCGCCAGCGCATCTGCACATCGATATTAATCAGCCGTACACCAAGCTGGCGTCCCGCCTGACCGAAGTTTCTTTTCACGACGATAAATTTTCGTTGAACCAGATCCCCGTGGTGCGTGTGACTGGCGGCTCAGGTAGTGACTTGTTCTGGCAAGTCACGCTCAACCCGGCCGATGCGGCCGACCTCAAAGCAGTGATCAGCCAAGTGGGCGAAGCTGCCAGCAAACTCTAATCTCCCCCTTCCCAACAGAGTTACGCTGAAGACGAAGGAGACGACTCCCCCGCCCTCAGCAAAAAATGTGCATGCGTAACCAAAGCCTCCGCTTCTCACACCAGCGGGGGCTTTTTTCTGGGCAGGGTGCCGAACGTCAGCCCACGTACCAAGGCGAGCGTAGTACTCATGCTTCCTGGCTGCTGGCATGGCCAGCACGTACCAGGATTTTTCGTAACCTATTGATTTACATACTGTGAGCAGGTTTCTTGTAATCAGTAGGTCCCGGGTTCGATTCCTGGTGCCGGCACCATCCTCAAAAGCCTCGACGAATGTCGGGGCTTTTTCGTTTCCGCTCCTGCGACACATTGTCCGCCCTCTCCACTTCTTGTTTTCGCTCAATAAACCCTAATTTCAAAGCGGCTATTCCTGTGCCCGACGACTTTCGTCGACTTAAGGAGAAGTCCCATGAACGAGCAAGAAGGCGTGTCCCTGACCCGGCGTGGCATGCTGGCCGGCACTGTGTTGCTGGGCGTCGGTGCCTCGGCGCTTGGCAGTGGCCTGGCCCAGGCCGCTACCGCTTCGCCCGCCGCCGGCCCGGTGCCTGACCTGGCGAAACTGGAGCGGGTGAGCGTCGAACTGGTGGCACCGCCACAGGTGCACCCCCACAGCCAGCGCGCTCCCGGCAAGCCGCGCATTGTCGAGTTCCGCATGGTCATCGAGGAGAAGGAACTGGCTGTCGACAGCACCGGCGCCTACATCCACGCCATGACCTTCAACGGCTCGGTGCCCGGCCCGCTGATGGTGGTGCACGAGGGCGACTACGTGGAGCTCACGCTGGTCAACCCGGCCAGCAACAGCATGATGCACAACATCGACTTCCACGCCTCCACCGGCGCCCTCGGCGGCGGTGAGTTGACCCATGTGAAGCCGGGCGAGCAGGTGGTGCTGCGCTTCAAGGCCGACCGTGCCGGGGTGTTCGTGTATCACTGCGCGCCGGGCGGGGCGATGATTCCCTGGCACGTAGTGTGTGGCATGAACGGCGCGATCATGGTGCTGCCCCGTGACGGCCTGAAAGACCCTGAGGGCCGCCCGTTGCAGTACGACAAGACCTGGTACATCGGCGAGCAGGACTACTACATCCCCCGCGACAAGGACGGCAAGTACAAGCGCTACGCCAACCCCATGGCCAGCTTCGGTGACATGAGCCAGCTGATGAAGGGGCTGGTGCCCAGCCATGTGGTGTTCAACGGCAGCGTCGGCGCCCTGACCGGCAAGCAGGCGCTCACCGCCAAGGTGGGCGAGACCGTGCTGATCGTTCATTCCCAGGCCAACCGTGATACTCGCCCGCACCTGATCGGCGGGCACGGCGACTACGTCTGGGCCTCGGGCAAGTTCGCCAACCCGCCGCAGCGCAACCTGGAGACCTGGTTCATCCCCGGCGGCGCGGCGGGGGCGGCGTTGTACACCTTCCGCCAGCCCGGCCTGTACACCTACCTCAACCACAACCTAATCGAGGCGGTGATGCTCGGTGCCGCCGCGCATGTGCAGGTGGAGGGGCAGTGGAATGACGACCTGATGAAACAGGTGCAGGCGCCCGGGCCGATCCGCTAGCGGTATTGATCCGGATCAAGCCACTTGGCCATGCGCGGCATAGCCTGAGCGCAGGCATCCACTTCATGGAGGGAGACCATGGCCAAGCGATTTCCCACGAACCCCAGCCATCCCGAACGGATCTGCTGGGGCTGCGACTTGTACTGCCCGGCCAAGGCGCTGGCCTGCGGCAATGGTGCGGACCGGACCATGCACCCGGTGGAGTTGTTCGGCGAGGATTGGGAACAGCTCGATGATCATCTGGATGCGACCATGGCCACTTCGCATGCCGCGCCCGGACAGGAAATGCCGCTCAACCAAAAGTCTGAATGAACGGCGCCGCGCTTGCCTTGATGGCGGCAACTACCTTGGGTGCCTGATCGCAAAGCGCGGACTCCCTGGCCAGTGTTCGCTCCAATGCTTCAAGCTGCTTGCGAATGACTTCAGCCGGGTAGCTCACGTCGCAAAGCGGTGCGAAGTCCAGCAGGCCTTGCCGCGACGCAAACAAGGATTTGTTGCCGGATAGCGAAAACGCCAGCACGTCTTCCGGTGTGCGGGCCATAGCGGAAGAGGTAGTCGCCTGCACTGCTCAGCAATGCTCCACTGTCACCCTCGGGTGTCGCGACTATCAGCGGCGTCATTCGAACATCCCCTCGATTTCGTCAAGCGTCGGCATCACCGCCGCTATGACCTGCAGTTCGCAACCGAGCGCCGCCAATGCACGTGCATATGCACCGATGGCCACTGAGAGGCTACCTTTCTCCATGGCAATGATCTTTTGCCGGGTGATACCGGCCAAGGTTGCGAGCGCCTGCTGGGTCAATCCCCGGTTAAGCCTTCGCGTGCGAACCTGCGCGCCCAGGCGCTCAACGATCAATGACTGATCCATGTTCTTTATACGTGACAAATTTAGATGAATGTAACGTATAAGGAACATGATCAAAAATCAATCAGCAGCAGCGGTGTCAAAAGCTCTTCTAGAACGCCGTGCTCACGGTCACCGCCAGGTTGCGCGGGTCGCCATAGATTGCCCCGGCATAGAACCCGTAACGGGTGTAGTAGTGCTTGTCGAACAGGTTGTTGGCGTTGAGGCTGACGCTGGTGTCGTCGGTCAGCTGGTACTTGGCCATGGCGTTCCAGATCGCATAGCCCGACCAGTTTACGTCGCTGGCGCTGCGGCTAACTCCGTTGCTCGGCTGCCCGGCGGGGGTGGACACCGCGCGGATGTTGCTTTGCGCGGTCACGCCAGCGCCCAGGGTCAGGCGATCCAGCGGGCCGGACAGGCGATAAGTGGTCGAGGCCTTGAACAGGTGCGAGGGGTCGCTGCGCCCGTCGCTGTCCAGGCGGCGGAAGTGCAGGTAGGTGTAGCCGGCATAGACGTTCCAGTTCGGGGTCAGGGCGCCGGCGACTTCCAGGTCGATACCGTCGGTTTCCTGGCCGGAACCGGCCTTGTAGGCAGTGGCGCCGGTCGGCGTCAGCAGGTCGCCGTCCATCACCGCCTTGTTCTCCTGCCTGGTGCGGAAGTAGGCCGCGGACGCGTTCAGGCGACCATCGAACCATTCACCCTTGATCCCGGTTTCGTAGCTCTGGCCACGGATCGGCTCGACCTTGGTGCCGCTGGCGCTCTCTTCGGTCTGCGGGTTGAAGATGTCGGTGTAGCTGGCGTACAGCGAGTAGTTGTCGTCGAGGTCGTACACCGCGCCCAGGTAAGGGGTGACGATGCCGTTGTTCTGCTGGTTGCTGCGCGCACCGTTGACGCTGACGGTAGTAGCCGAATAGTCGGTGCTGCGCACACCGAGGATGAGCGACAGGGGGTCGGTGACGCTAAGGCGGGTGGCGGCATACATGCCCTGAAGACGGGTGGTAGTCTTGCTGTGCAGGCCGGTTTTTGAGGCCAGCATGGCGTAGTCGTCGTCCACGCCGTCTAGCCAGTTGCCCAGCCCCAGGCCATTGTTCGCCCGGAACTGGCAACCCACCCCACTGTTCACTGCCTTGCCGCCGCCGACCATGCTGCAAGTGTACTGCGGTGACCAGGCCACGGTGCGGCTGTCGTTGTAGCCGACCATCGCCTGATGGGTGCGCCCGAACAGTTGGAATGGGCCGGACAGGTCGATCTGCGCCGATTGCTGGGTGGTGTCGGTGGAGCTGTGCAGGCCGTTGAGCACCGCGCCGCTGCCGTCCTGGTTCCAGTAGCCGCCGTAGACGCCACGGCCGGACGAGTTGACCTTGGCCAGGCCACGGTGGTTGAGCGCCTCGCCGCTGCTCTGGGCAACCTTCAGGTCCAGGCTCCAGTCGTTGTCGAAACGGTGCGCCAGCGAGCCGAAGGCGGTGCGGGTGATGTATTCGCCAAAGCTCCAGCTGGGTACCACGTTGGTGCTGCGCGGCAGGTCGGTCTTGCTGCCATCGCCGTACCAGATCGGGATGTTGGCGCCCCAGCCGCCGCCGACCACTTTGCTGTACTCGTACTGGTAGCCGGCACCCAGGGTGGTGGCATCGTCCAGGTCGAATTCGAAGTTGGCCAGGGCCGCGCGGGAGCGTTCGGACTGGTTGTCGCGGAACGAGCCGGCGTCCTGCTGGGTCATGACCAGACGCGAACGCAGGCGGCCGTCCTCGGACAGCGGCAGGTTCAGGTCAGCACCCAGGCGGCGCTTGTCCCAGCTGCCATAGGTGGCGTAGGCGCTGCCGCCGAAGGTCCGGGTCGGCGCCTTGCGGATCAGGTTGACGGTAGCCGAAGGGTCACCGGTGCCACCGAGCAGGCCGTTGGCGCCACGGACGATGTCGATGCGTTCGTACAGGTCCATGTTCAGCGCGTTGCCGCCACCGCTGAAGTCCGAACCGCCGGGGAACTGCAAGCCGTCGATCTTCCAGTTGCTGATCGAGTAGCCACGGGCGCGGAAGTCGGTGCGCCCGCCCACTTCCATCTTGCTCATGCTCACGCCCGGCGTGGTGTCCAGGGCCTGCTCGAGGGTGTGGATATCACGGTCTTCCATTTGCTGGCGGGTAATGCTGGTGACCGACTGTGGCGTCTGCCGGGGTGTCAGCTGCAAGCCCGTGGAGCTGCGTGTGTTCTGCACGGTGTAGCCGATCTGGCCGCTATCGTCGGCCAGCGGCAACGCACTGCTGTCGATGTTGGTGGCGCCCAGTTCCAGCACCGGGCCGTCAGCGAAGGCTGTGCCGCTAAGCCCGAGGGCCACGCAGAAGGCAAGCGGGGAGAGGCGACTGCCGCCTCGGACCAAGGGGGTTGTGTCAGTCATGATGCTCTTGCATACCATTTGGGAAGGCTTCGTATTCGCAGATGATTTTTTGTTACGATTCTAGGCATCTACCCCTTAGGCTCCATGGATGGCTTGTATGGGGATGTAATCGAACGTAACGAGCAGCGCAGTTCCTCTTTCCACAGGTACCCACAGCCATGAACACCACCTTGCTGGTCGTCGATGATGACGACGAGATTCGCGAACTTCTCTGCGATTACCTGACGGACGCCGGCTATCAGGTTCTCGCTGCTGTCGATGGAAAGCAGATGCACGCGCAATTGACCCGGCACAAGGTCGACCTGGTGGTACTCGACCTGATGCTGCCCGGCGAGGACGGCCTGAGCCTGTGCCGGCAGTTACAGGCGCAGCCGGGCTTGGCGGTGGTGATGCTGTCGGCCAGGGGCAGCACTCTGGACCGCATCATCGGCCTGGAAGTAGGCGCCGACGATTACCTGGCCAAACCCTTCGAGCCGCGCGAGCTGGTCGCCCGGATCAAGGCTGTGTTGCGCCGCCCCCATCGTCTGGAGGTAGAGCCCGATACTTCGGATAGCGAGCCACAATTGTTTGCGGGTTTTCGTCTCGATCACGTCAAACGGTTGCTCGTTCACCCTGACGGCCAAGCCTTCAACCTGCCACGCTCCGACTACCGTGTGCTGCGTGAACTGCTGGACGCCAACAACCGCGTGGTCTCGAGGGACCACCTGACACGCAGCGCGTTCGGCCGCGACCATCTGCCCGACGACCGCTCGGTGGACATGTGCATCAGCCGCCTGCGCCAACAACTGCGCCGGGCGCCAGGCCAAGGCGTGCAGATCCTCACCATCCGCAACGAAGGCTATCTGCTGAGCCTGGCCCGCGAAGCGTTGGGCGCCTGAGGTGCGACTGCTTCGCCGGCTGTGGCCGCGCACGCTGTTCGGCCAACTGCTGCTGATCATGATCAGCGGCACCCTGGTGATCCAGTTGATGTCCAGCAGCATCTGGTTCGACGTACGCTTCGCCCAGGTGCTGGAAGCGCCGGTGCGGTTGATCGCGGCGCGCAGCGCGCCCCTGATCGCCCAGGCCGACTGCCATGGCACGGCACGCCAGGTACCGAAGCACTACCAGCTGCGTTGCGCCGAAGCGCCGCCCGAGGGTGAGCATGACCAACGGCGCGGCTGGCGGCGCATCGAGCTGTTGCTGCATCAGGCACTGGCCTACGAATTGGGGGGCGATGTGCGGCCGAGGTTGCTCAAGGTCCGGCTCACCGACGAACTGGGCCAGCCCATCGTCTGGCGCAGCCTGTTCGGCTTGCGCACCGCCCAGGCGCATATCGAGTTTGCCGTGCCCCTCGCCGATGGCCACTGGCTGGTCATCGATGGCCAGGAGTTGCAGGGCTGGAGCGGCGAGTCGGCATGGGTGCTGATCAGCGACTACCTGCTGCGGGTCTATGCCCTGCGCATCGCCGCCGTGCTGGTGGTGTGCCTGGTGGCGGTACGCTTGTGCCTGCGCCCGCTGCGCCGCCTGGCCGATGCCGCCCGTGGCCTGGGTGGCAATCTGGAACAGGCGCCGTTGCCGCTGGACGGCCCCGAGGAAGTGCGGCACGCCGCCCAGGCCTTCAATGCCATGCAGCAACGGCTGATCCGCATGGTCAACGACAAGGCCTACTTCCTCGCCGCCGTGTCCCACGACCTGCGTACGCCGTTGACGCGCATGCGCCTGCGCCTGGAACGGCTGGAGGACAGCGAACACAAGGAGCGCCTGCGCCAGAACATCGCACAGATGGACGGCATGATCGGCCAGGTGCTCGACTACCTGCGGGCGGGCGAGCAGCAGAACCTGCAAACGGTCGACCTCGACCGCCTGGTGGCACGCCAATGCGCGGATTTGGCCAACGCCGAAGAGCCATTATCGATCCATGGCCAGGTGGGCCAGGCCCAGGTAGATGCCCTGCTACTGCAACGGTGCCTGCAAAACCTGTTGGTCAATGCCCTGCGCTATGCCAGGGAAGTCGCGGTGGTGCTGGAAAGCACGCCAACCGATGGGTACATCCACATCGACGATCGCGGCCCGGGCATCGACCCGGGCTTGCTGGCGACTGTCACCGAGCCTTTCGTGCGCGGCGAGGACTCACGCAACCAGGCCTCTGGCGGCTATGGGCTGGGGCTGAGCATCGCCCAGCGCATCGTTGCCAGCCATGGCGGCGAACTGCAGCTGAGGAACCGCCAAGGGGGCGGGTTGCGGGTCAGCGTACGATTGCCCAGGGGCAATATCGCCTGATCATTTGCCATCACCCTGCAGGATCCTCAGCGCCGCCTCGGCCAGGAAGCCCGAACGGCTCTTGTGCTCCGGGTGGTTCTGTACGTAGCTGTCGATGCGGGTGAGCAGGTACGCCGGCAAGGTGATGTTGAGCTTCTCGGCCTTGCCCAGGTAGCGGGTGATGTCGATATCGATCAGTGCCCAGGTGCAGCCGGCATAGGCGGGGTTGGCCGCATGCACGCCGACCTTGCTGGCCCTGGGGATTTCCTGCTGGTCCTGGGCCAGGAGTTCGAGGTGGCCTTCGATCGCTTCACGCGCCATGGCGATGGCGTTGTCGAGGTCTTCGCCCGCCGAAAAGCAGCCAGGGATATCCGGGACTTCCACGCCCCAGGCGTGCTGGTCGTCACCGGGGAGGATCGCGATAGGGAACAACATGGTGATGAGTCTCCTCGTCAGCTGGCGTAGCAGATGCGTGCCTGGCGCAGGATGCTGGCCGCAGTCGCGGGCAGCAGGTCTTTCCTGGGATGCGGGATGGTGACCAGCCCGGCTTTTTCAGGATGCTTGAAATGATGGTGGCTGCCTTTGGAGCGCACCAGATACCAGCCATCCGCCTCGATCACAGCAATCATTTCACGGCTGTTCATTCACCCATTCCTTGGGCCGGCCGATTGGTGGTTAGTATAACCACCACCAGACAATTATCAACACCATACCCACCATTACGACAAGCGGCTGCCAGGAGGAGAAGTATGGGGAGAGGAACGGAGCAAGCACCGGGAGAAGTGATGCGGGATCTTGCAGCAGGGAGAGTCGCCAGATAGTTCAGAGCACGGCCAATGCCTTTGCCTTCAACACTTGCAGATCCATCACCGGCACCCCTACCCGCTTGGCCATCTCGTCCCACTCGCGCAGGCGCAGGCTGACCCTGAACAACGGGTCGGCCTCGAACGCATCGGCTTCGGCATCGTTCATCATCCCACCCTGGTACGCCAAGGTGCGTCGGCTGGCTTCGCTCAAACGATCGTAGTATCCGGGCTGGCGCAAGGTCAGGTAGCGCTTGGCCTCGACGTGATACTGCACCAGCCTGGCCAGCCGCTCGCTGAAACCACACCGGCGCAAATACTCGGCACCGATGCGCTCATGACTGACAACGCCATAACCGCCCATGTCCTCGCCCTCGCACAGGTGGCCGATGTCATGGAAGAAGGCGGCCAGAATCACTTCGTCGTCGTAGCCTTCGGCCATGGCGAGCTGGGCTGCCTGGGACATGTGCTCGATCTGGGTGATGGCCTCGCCGATATAGTCGGCGCTGCCATGACGCTCGTACAAGGCGAAGGTGTCGTCGATGATCCGGGAAGAAGTTGGCATTGCGTGGGCTCCTGCGTTGCCTGGTCTGACGCCATCGCGGGGCAGCTTGAGTATAGAAGCCGGCTTGCCCCGCGATGAGGGCCTTACTGCTGGGCGACTTTCTCCGACTTGCCGTCGTAGCGTTTGCGCCACTCGGCGAGAATCTGGTCGCGGTTCTTCGAGGCCCAGGCGAAGTCGTTCTTGATCAGGCGCTGCTCATAGTCGGCCGGCAGTTCGGTCTGCGGCTTGGCGATGCCGGGGGCGGCGAGCACCGCGAAGTTCTCCTTGTACAGCTCCATGGCGGCAGGGCTGGCGGAGAAGTCGGCCAGGCGCTTGGCGGCATCGGCTTTCGGCGAGCCCTTGATCAGCGCCGTGGCCTCGATCTCCCAGCCCAGCCCCTCCTTGGGCAGGACGATGTCCAGGGGTGCGCCCTGGCGCTTGAGCTGCACGGCCGGGTACTCGAACGAGATGCCGATCGGGAATTCACCTGCTGCCGCCAGCTTGCATGGCTTGGAGCCGGAATGTACGTACTGGCCGATGTTCTGGTGCAGTGCGTCCATGTAGGCCCAGCCCTGAGGCTCGCCGTAGGTCTGCAGCCAGGCGCTCACATCGAGGAAGCCCGTACCGGACGAGGCCGGGTTGGGCATGACGATCTTGCCCTTGTACTCAGGCTTGGTCAGATCCTGCCAGCTCACCGGCTTGCTCAGGCCCTGCTTCTCGGCCTCGACGGTATTGAAGCAGATCGTCGCGGCCCACACGTCCATGCCTACCCAGGCCGGCGGATTGGCGGCGTCGCGGTAGTTGGGCGAGATCTTGCCCAGGTCCTTCGGCGCATAGGCTTCGAGCATGCCGTTCTGGTCGAGGATGGCCAGGCTGGAGGCCGCCAGCCCCCACACGGCGTCAGCCTGTGGGCGCTCTTTTTCAGCCAGCAGCTTGGCGGTGATGATGCCGGTGGAGTCGCGCACCCATTTGATCTCGATGTCCGGGTTGGCCTTCTCGAAGGCCTGCTTGTAGCTCTTGAGCTGCTCGGCCTCCAGGGCGGTGTAGACAGTCAGCTGGGTGGCGGCCGAAGCCTGCAGGCTGAACACGGCGGATACGGCAGCGGCAAGTGCAAGGGGCTTGAACATGATGCGGTTCCTATCGGTGTGGGCAGTAGGTCAATAGCCGGGGGCGCGTTGGCGCCAGGCCTGGGAGCGGCGTAGCAGGCCGCGCGAAGCGCCGGCCAACAGCAGGGAGGCGGCGGCGCTGGTCAAGAGGATCAGGGTCGACATGGCAGCGGCGCCGCCAACGTTGCCGGCGTCATCCATGTTCAGCACGGCAACGGCGGCGAGGATGGTGTCGGGGCTGTAGAGGAAGATCGCCGCCGACACCGTGGTCATCGCCGAGACGAACAGGTAGCGGATGATGTCCAGCAGCGTCGGCAGGCAGATCGGCACGGTGACCCGCACGAAGTGCTTGTATAGCGGCGCCTTGAGTGACAGCGCGGCGGCTTCGAACTCACCGTCGAGCTGGCGCAGGGCGGTGGTGGCGGTCATCTGCGCGGTGGTCAGGTAGTGGGAGATGGTGCACACCACCAGCAGCGCCATGCTGCCGTAGAACACGTGCAACGGGTTGCCGTTGAGGTTGAAGAAGAACACGTAGCCCAGGCCCAGCACCAGGCCAGGCACCGCCATGGGGATGAAGCTGAGCAGGCGCAGCAGTTGATTGAGCAGGCGCTGGCCTTGGGTCTTCTCCATGAGGTAGGCACCGGTGAAGATCACCACGCTGCCGATCAGCGCGGTGCCGATGGCCATGGTCACGCTGTTGCGATAGGCCAGCCAGCCGCCACCAGCGGTGTCTTCGAACATGTAGTGCTTGAGCGACAGCGACAGGTTGTACGGCCAGAACTTGACCAGCGACGAGTACACCGCCATGCCTATCACCGCCAGCAGCGCCGCGCAGACAAGCAACACGATGGCCAGGTAGCAGCCATCACGCAGCTTCGAAGGCTTCGGCTCGAACACCTGGGCGCGGCCGCTCATGGCCTCGCCCTGGCGGCGGCGCAGCCAGGCATCCACGGCAAAACTGAGCAGCGCCGGCACCAGCAGCACCATGCCGATCAGCGCACCACGGCCGAACTGCTGCTGGCCGACCACCGCCTTGTAGGCTTCCAGCGCCAGCACCTGGTAATCACCACCGACCACTACCGGCACGCCGAAGTCGGTGATGGTAAGGGTGAACACCAGGCAGAACGCCGCGAACACCGCCTGGCGCGTGGCCGGCCAGGTGATGCTGAAGAATGCCCGGGCAGGTCCGGCACCCATGCTCGAAGCGGCATCGAACAGTCGTGCATCGGCCAGTGACAGCGCCGAGAGCAGGATCATCAACGCATGGGGGAAGGTGTAGATGGCCTCGCCAAGCACGATGCCCCAGAAGCCGTAGATGTTGTCGCTGAGCAGCCCGCGCAGCAGGCCCTGGTTACCGAACAGATAGACCAGCGCGATCGACGGCAGCATCGACGGCGCCAGCAACGGCAGCAGCGAAATGCCACGCCACAGCCCCTTGGCCGGGATCAACGTGCGTTGCAGGGCATAGGCGAACAGGTAGGCCAGCGGCACAACGATGGCGGCAACGGTGAGGGCTACCGACAGACTGTTGCCGAGCAGCCAGTGGAAGTTCGCGCTGGCAAACAGTTCGCGGGCGGCCAGCAGCCCCCCGCCCTGCCCGGCTTCAGCGCTGAAGCCACGCCAGAAGATCGCCAGCAACGGCAGCAGCACCGCCAGCACCAGCAGGCTCAGCAACAGGCTCTTGCCACCGACGACGAACAGTCGATCCCCCAGGGCGACGCCGTTGCGTGGCCTGTCGTTGCCGTGAGTGAGCGGCAGGGTCATGGGCGCGGCCATCTCAGGCGAACACCTGCAGGCTCTGCGGCGGCAGGGCCACCCAGATATCCTGCGAACCCAGGCGCGGCATGGCTTCGGGCGCCAGCTCCGCGAGCAGCGCATGGCCCGGCAGGGCTTCGAGCTCGAAGCTCATGCGGCAGCGATTGCCGAGGAAGGTGACTTCCCGAACCTTGGCCGGGAACAGGTTCTCCTCGTGCACCACCGGGTTGACGGTGATCGCCTCGGGCCGGCAGAACAGTCGGCCGCTGCTGACGGTGCTGGCGTTGTCGGCCAGGCGCATGTGCATGCCGCCGACCTGGGCGTGGCTATTGCTGCTGCGCTGGAACGGCAGCCAGTTGCCCTGGCCGACGAACTCAGCGACGAAGGGTGTCGCCGGCTGGTCGTAGATTTCCTGGGGCCTGGCGTACTGCTCGACCTGGCCGTTGTTCATCACGGCGATGCGGTCGGCCATCAGCATGGCTTCGTCCTGGTTGTGGGTGACCATCAGCGTGGTGATGCCCAACTGGCGTTGCAGCTGGCGCAGTTCAGTGCACAGGTGCTCGCGAACACGGGCGTCGAGGGCCGACATGGGTTCGTCGAGCAGCAGCAGCGAGGGCGACGGCGCCAAGGCGCGGGCCAGGGCCACGCGCTGCTGCTGGCCGCCGGAGAGCTGGCCGGGGTATTTCTTCTCACTGCCGGCCAGGCCCACCAGCTCGAGCATCTCGCTCACCCGCTGGCGCGAGGCCTCGCGGTTGCCGCCGGTCAGGCCATAGGCAATGTTGGCTTCAACGGTGAGGTTGGGGAACAGTGCGTAGGACTGGAACAGGATGCCGTAGTCACGGGCCTGGGGCGGCAGCTCGGAGATATCGCGGTCGCCGATGTACAGCGTGCCGCGGTCCTGGCGCTCGAGGCCGGCGATGCAACGCAGCAGCGTGGTCTTGCCGCAGCCCGAGGGACCGAGCAGACACACCAGCTCGCCAGCGGCGATGTCGAGGGACACGTTGTTGAGCGCGGTGAAAGCGCCAAAGCGTTTGTGGATGCCGCGCACTTTCATCTGTGCGCCCGGGGTGACGTGGTTCATGGCAGGTCCTCATCGAAGCGATGTGGGCCATGCTAGGCAGGCTGTGCGAAGGTTCCGTGGCGTTGGGGCAAAAGCCGGCGATAGTGGTATAGGCAGATTTTGTAGTGGCCTTGAGGGCCCTATCGCTGGCAAGCCAGCTCCCACAAAAGCAAGTCGGCGCCAACCCTGTGGGGGCCGGCTTGCCGGCGATGAGGCCGGTGCAACCAGTAGAGAACTGTCAGAATTGCGAACCCACCACCTCCTGCGCCACCCCCAGGAACGCCGCCGGCAACCGCGCCTGGCGCCGCTCCTTCAGGCAGTACAGGTACTCGTGCATCACCGGTGCGTCGTCCAGCGCCAGCACCCGCAGCTCGGGGTTATGCGGCACCTCATGTCGGGCAATGATGCTGATGCCAATGTTGCGCAGCACCGCCTCGCGGATCGACTCGCGGCTGCCTATCTCCAAGAGCGCCCCGGCTTTAACCCCGGCGTCCTGCATCATCTGCTCGGTGAGCTTGCGGGTGGTCGAGCCCTTTTCGCGCATCAGCAGGCAATGCCCGGCCACCACCTCGATCGACACCGCCTGGCGTTGGGCCAAGGGATGATTGCGGTGCACCGCCAGTACCAACGGGTCGGTGCCCAGCACCCGGCGTACCAGGCGTGCGTCTTCGAGCAATTGTGACGAGGCGGCGATATCCACCCGGTAGTCCTCGAGCATTTGCAGCACCTGCTGCGAGTTACCGATCTCCACCGCCACCTCCACTTGTGGCAGGCGCTCGCGGAAGATCTTCACCAGGTCGAGGATGTAGTACGGCGCGGTAGCGGCGATGCGCAGGCTGCCCTGAGCCTGGCCGCTGTTGCGCAACTCGAACTCGATTTCGGCTTCCTGTTGCAGCAGCGCCTTGACCATCGGCAGCAGGCGCACGCCCTCCTCGCTCACCACCAGGCGCCGGCCGCCGCGGTAGAACAACTCGACGTTGTACTGGCCCTCGAGGTTGCGGATCTGCGTGGTCACCGTGGGCTGGCTGAGCCCGAGCTTCTTCGCCGCCAGGGTGATGCTGCCCAGGCGGGCCACCATGTAGAAGGCTTTGAGCTCGGCGCTCAGCATTGGCAGAACCTCTTTTTCACGCCACAGGCGTTATTTGCGCAACAGGCGCAGACCGTTGAACACCACCAGCAGGCTCACGCCCATGTCGGCGAATACCGCCATCCACATGGTGGCCATGCCGGCGAAGGTGATAGCCAGGAAGATTGCCTTGATCCCCAGGGCCAACACGATGTTCTGGGTGAGGATCGCCGCGCTTTGGCGCGACAGCCTGACGAAGGCCGGGATCTTGCGCAAGTCGTCGTCCATCAGCGCCACATCGGCGGTCTCGATGGCGGTGTCGGTACCGGCGGCGGCCATGGCAAAGCCGATCTCGGCGCGGGCCAGGGCCGGCGCGTCGTTGATGCCATCGCCGACCATGCCGACACGATGCCCCTGGGCGTACAGGTTCTCGATGCTGGCGAGCTTGTCCGCGGGCAGCAGGTTGCCCTCGGCACGGTCGATCCCCACCTGGGCCGCAATGGCCTGGGCGGTGTGGGGATTGTCGCCGGTCAACATGACCGTCTTGATACCCAGCTCGTGCAGCTCGGCGATGGCCTGGCGGCTGCTGTCCTTGACCGTGTCGGCCACGGCGAACAACGCCAACGGGCCGGAGCGGTCGAGCAGCAGCACCACGGTCTTGCCCTGGCGCTCCAGCACATCCAGCTGCGCCTCCAGCTCTGGGGAGCACAGGCCGAGTTCCTCCACCAGGCGATGATTGCCCAGGTGGTAGGTCTGGCCCTCGATATCACCGCGCACACCGCGACCGGCCAGGGCGGCGAACTCGGTGACTTCGCTCAGAACCAGATCCTGGCCCCTGGCGAACAGGGCGATGGCACCCGACACCGGGTGGTCGGAACGGGCGGCCAGGCTCGCGGCCAGCGCCTGGGCGCGCCCTTCGAACAGTGGGTCGAGCACCTTGCTGTCGGTCTGCACCGGCTTGCCGTGGGTAATGGTGCCGGTCTTGTCCAGGGCCAGGAAGTCCAGCTTGCGCCCGCCCTCCAGGTACACACCGCCCTTGATCAGGATGCCTTTGCGTGCCGCCGCGGCCAGGCCGCTGACGATGGTCACCGGGGTGGAGATCACCAGCGCGCACGGGCAGGCCACCACCAACAGCACCAGGGCACGGTAGATCCAGTCGAACCAGGCACCGGCCATGAACAGTGGCGGGATGAGCGCCACGGCGAGCGCTACCGCGAACACTACCGGGGTGTAGATGCGCGAGAACTGATCGACGAAGCGCTGGGTCGGCGCACGGGCGCCCTGGGCTTCTTCGACGGCCTTGATGATGCGGGCCAGGGTCGATTGACCGGCGGCGGCCGTGACGCGGTACTCCATCGCGCCGGCCTGGTTGATGGTGCCGGCGAACAGCTTGTCGCCGACCGACTTCTCGACCGGCAGGCTTTCCCCGGTGATCGGCGCCTGGTCGACACTGGACTGGCCACTGACCACCTCGCCGTCCAGGCCGATGCGCTCGCCTGGGCGCACCCGCACCCGTGCGCCGATTGCCACCTCGCGCACCTCTACCTCGCGCCACTGGCCATCAGCCTGTTGCACGGTGGCCATGTCCGGGGCCAGCTGCATCAACCCGCCGATGGCATTGCGCGCGCGGTCCAGGGAACGGGCTTCGATCAGTTCGGCAACGGTGAACAGCACCATGACCATGGCCGCTTCCGGCCACTGGCCGATCAGCACCGCGCCGGTCACGGCGATACTCATCAGCGCATTGATATTGAGGTTGCGGTTTTTCAGGGCAATCCAGCCCTTCTTGTAGGTACCGAGGCCGCAGCCGAGGATGGCCGCCAGGGCCAGCGCGGCGACCACCCACTCCGGTGCCTTGCCGGAGAAGTGCACGATTTCGGCGGCGATCGCCGCAACACCGGACAGCGCCAGCGGCCACCAGCGTGTCTTGCTGGCCTGGGGCGCGCTGGCGGCGCCATCATCCTCGGCGGCCAAGGGTTCGGCCTTCATGCCCAGGCTATCGATGGCCCGCTCGATCTCGAAGGTGCCCTCGAGCGTATGGCGCACGCCGAGCACACGATTGATCAGGTTGAATTCCAGTTGCTCGATGCCGGCCAGCTTGCCGAGCTTGTCCTGGATCAGGGTCTGCTCGGTAGGGCAGTCCATGGCCTCGATGCGGAAGCGGCTGAGCTGCGCCTGGCCACTGGCCTTTTCGGTCAGTTGCACCAGGGCCGGGGCGCCCTTGCTGGCGCAGCAGCCGTGGGCGTGGGGCGCGTGGCCATGATCGAGGTCATGGGCGTGATCATGCTTGCGGTCGGGGCTGACAGGCTGGTTCATGGAATCATCCTTAACTGAGCGCTGGCCTCTGTAGAGATCCACAGAGTGGGTTGTTGCCAAGTGAACACCCTGTAGCCACTATAGGGTCAAGCCCTTTGCAGGAGATTTGCCATGAAGATCGGAGAACTGGCCAAGGCCACCGACTGCGCCGTGGAGACCATCCGCTACTACGAGCGCGAACAGCTGCTGCCGGAACCTGCCCGCAGCGATGGAAACTACCGGCTTTACACCCAGGCCCACGTCGAGCGCCTGACCTTCATCCGCAACTGCCGCACCTTGGACATGACCCTGGACGAGATCCGTAGCCTGTTGAACCTGCGCGACAGCCCCGATGGCTCATGCGGCAGCGTCAACGCGCTGATCGACGAGCATATCGAGCATGTGCAGGCGAGGATCGATGGGCTGGTGGCACTGCAGGCGCAGTTGGTGGAACTGCGGCAGCAGTGCAATGCGCAGGGGGCGGAGTGCGCGATCTTGCAGCAGTTGGAGACGAATGGGGCGGTGTCGGTGCCGGAGATCGAGCATTCCCATGTGGGGCGCAGCCACGGGCATTAGAGACTTGGGGCCGCTTTGCGGCCCCCCCACTTCCTTGAGTTAGACCGCCATCGGCGCCGTCATCGGCGCATGGTGCTCGTAGCCTTCCAGCCAGAAGTCGCTCGGTTCGATCTTCTCCAGCCACTCCGGCTCGTACTTGCCGGTCTCGGCAAACGCCGGCACGCGGTCGCTGATCACCAGCTTCGGTGCCGCCAGCGGTTCACGCTTCATCTGCTCGCCCAGCATATCCAGGTGGTTTTCGTACACATGGGCATCGCCGATGAAGTAGGTGAACCAGCGCGGGGTGTAGCCCGTCAGGCGGCCGAACAGCGACAGCAGCGCGGCACCTTCGGTGAGGTTGAACGGCGTGCCCAGGCCCAGGTCGTTGGAGCGGATGTAGAGGGTCAGGGAGATTTCCCGAGTTTCGACATTCGGGTGGAACTGGTACAGCAAATGGCACGGTGGCAGGGCCATCTCGTCGAGCTGGGCGCAGTTCCAGCCGTGGAACAGGATACGCCGGCTGCCCGGGTCGTTGGCGATGGTGTCCAGGCACTGGCGCACTTGGTCGATGGCCTTGTAGAGGATGACGAACGCCTGGCCGTCCTCCTCGTCCTGGGCGATACGGCGGAAACCGGCCTTCTCGGCCATCTCGATGGCGGCCGGGTTGCTCAGCGGGATACGCTTGTAGCCGGGCCACTGGCGCCATTGCACGCCGTAGATTTCGCCGAGGTCGTCATGCCCCTGGCGGAACGGGTTGGCCAGCCACTGGGCGTTTTCGTTGGCGTTCTGGTCCCAGACCTTGCAGCCCAGCTCGCGGAACTCGCCGGCGTTCTTCACGCCGCGCAGGAAGCCGACCATCTCGCCAATCGCCGACTTGAACGCCAGTTTGCGCGTGGTGATGGCCGGAAAGCCCTTCTGCAGGTCGAACTTGAGCATGGCACCGGGCAGGCTGATGGTGCGGATACCGGTGCGGTTTTCCTGCAGCGTGCCGTTGTCTATGACGTCACGGACCAGGTCTAGATACTGTTTCATGGCTTACCTGTAACAAGAACGGCAGGGGAGCGCCCCTGCCGTGGAAATCAGACGGTGGCCTTGGCCGACGGTTTACGGTTGTAGGCCCACCAGATCAGGAAGATGCCGCCGAGAATCATCGGTACGCAGAGCAACTGACCCATGGTCAACCAGCCAAAGGCGATGTAGCCGAGCTGTGCGTCGGGTACGCGCACGAACTCCACGATGAAGCGGAAGATGCCATAGAACAGCGCGAACATGCCGGAAACGGCCATGGTCGGGCGCGGCTTGCGCGAGTACAGCCAAAGGATGACGAATAATGCCACACCTTCGAGGGCGAACTGGTACAGCTGCGACGGGTGACGCGGCAATTGCGCAGGGTCACTGAACGGCGGGAAGATCATTGCCCACGGCACGTCGGTGGCCTTGCCCCACAGTTCGGCGTTGATGAAGTTGCCGATACGCCCAGCGCCAAGGCCGATCGGCACCAGCGGCGCGACGAAGTCCATCAGCTCGAAGAACGACTTGTTGTTGCGTTTGCCGAACCACAAGGCGGCGAGCATCACGCCGATGAAGCCACCGTGGAACGACATGCCGCCCTTCCACACCTCGAAGATCAGCGTCGGGTTGGCCAGGTACTGGTGCAGGTCGTAGAACAGCACGTAACCCAGGCGCCCGCCGACGATCACGCCCATCGACAGCCAGAACACCAGGTCGGAAAGCTTCTCGCGGCTCCAGGTGGGGTCGAAGCGGTTCAACCGGCGCGAGGCCAGCAGCCAGGCGCCGCCGATGCCGATCAGGTACATCAGGCCGTACCAGTGGATTTTCAGTGGACCGAGGGCCACGGCCACCGGGTCGATCTGCGGGTAAGGCAGCATTGTCTTTCCTCTAGGTTCAGATAAGGAAGCTGAGTCCGACGCAGAACAGCAGCGCGGCGAACAGACGCTTGAGCACGCGCGGCGACAGCTTGTACGCCAGACGCGCGCCGTAGCGGGCGAAGAACATGCTGGTGGCGGCGATGCCGACCAGCGCCGGAAGATAGACGTAGCCCAGGCTGTGGGCCGGCAGGTGTTCCTCGTGCCAACCCAGCCACATGAAGCCCAAGGCACTGGCCAAGGCAATCGGCAGGCCACAGGCCGACGAAGTCGCCACGGCCTGCTGCATGGGCAGGCTGCGCCAGGTGAGGAACGGTACGGTCAATGAGCCACCGCCAATACCGAAAATGGCCGAGGCCCAGCCGATCACCCCGCCCGCGGCGGTCAAGCCGGGCTTGCCGGGAATGCCGCGGCTGGCCTTGGGCTTGAAATCCAGGGCCATCTGCGCGGCGATCACCAGGGCGAACACACCGATGATCTTCTGCAGCATCGGGCCCTGTATCAGCGAGGCGGTCTTGGCCCCGACCAACGCGCCGAGCAGGATGCCCACGGTCATCCAGGCGAAGATCGGCCATTGCACCGCGCCCTTGCGCTGGTGCTCGCGCACGGCATTGATCGAGGTGAAGGCGATTGTCGCCAACGAGGTGCCGACCGCCAGGTGGGTCAGCACCGAAGGGTCGAAGCCCTGCAAGGTGAAGCTGAACACCAGCACCGGCACGATGATGATGCCGCCACCGACGCCGAACAGCCCGGCCAGCACGCCGGCGCAGGCGCCCAACAGCAGATAGAGAGCGAATTCCATTCGTGGCCCCAGTGGAAAACAATCTGGCATGGTAACGGAAGCCACGCCCGGCGCTCTAGTGAACTCTGTGTCAGATGGTGGATAGCGGCCGGCGGCGCGGGTAGAGTGGCCGAAAACACAGGGGACAACCTATGTGCCTGATCGTATTCGCCTGGCGGCCGGGGACAGCCCGACCACTGATCGTCGCGGCCAACCGTGATGAGTTCTACGCGCGGCCGACCCAGGCCCTGGGCAATTGGGAGGACGCCCCGGGCGTGCACGCCGGGCGTGACCTGGAAGCCGGTGGCACCTGGCTGGGTGTCGGGCCGAACGGGCGCTTTGCGGCGCTGACCAATATCCGTGATCCACGCCAGCCGTTGGGGCCACGGTCCCGCGGTGAACTGGTGGCGGCCTATCTGCAGGGCGAACTGGGGGTCGAGGCCTATCTGGACCAGGTGGCCAGCCGCAGTGACCAGTACTCGGGGTTCAACCTGCTGGTCGGCGATGGCGAGCGATTGGGCTACCTGCATGCCCGCGAGCCGGCACCACGCCTGCTTGAACCGGGGGTGTACGGGCTGTCGAATGCCGGACTGGATACGCCGTGGCCGAAGCTGCTGAAGGCTCGCAGCGGGCTTGAGGGATTGCTCGAGAACGCTGACCCACAGCAGCTACTGACGCTGCTGGGCGATGCACAGCCCGCACCGGCCGGCGAACTGCCCGAGACCGGCGTGGGGCTGGCCACCGAGCGGCTGCTGTCGAGCGTGTTCATCGCCAGCCAGAACTATGGGACGCGGGCGAGTACGGTGCTGATTGTCGATGACCAAGGCCGGCGGCGCATGATCGAACGCAGTTTCGGGCCGTTTGGTGGGCATCTGGGCGAGGTTAGCCTGGAGATCTGATTAGACCTCATCGCGGGGCAAGCCCGCTCCCACGGGCTCGCACCAACAGCTTTGCTTCGGAGCCCGCGATGAGGTCGGTACAGGCGATCAGAGGGTCTTGTTCGGCCCGATCATCCGCGCCAGCCCGAGATTCTTCAGCGCCAGCTGCAACGAGCTGTGGATAACCTGCGGGTTGTCATGGCTCATGGCGTCGGCCAGCAGCTCCCTGGCCTTGCTCAGGTTGATCTGGCGCAGCATCCACTTCACCTTCGGCAGGTTGGTGGCGTTCATCGACAGGCTGTCGAAGCCCATGGCCATCAGCAGGATCGCCGCAGCCGGATCACCGGCCATCTCGCCGCAGATACTGACGGGCTTGCCTTCCTCGTGGGCCACGCTGACCACCGTCTGCAGGGCCTGCAGCACCGCCGGGTGCAGATAGTCGTACAGATCGGCGACCCGTGGGTTGTTGCGGTCCACGGCCAGCAGGTACTGGGTGAGGTCGTTGGAGCCGACCGAAAGGAAATCGACCTGCCGCGCCAGTTCGCGGGTCTGGTACACCGCGGCGGGGATCTCCACCATCACCCCTACCGGCGGCATCGGCACATCGGTGCCTTCGTCACGCACTTCGCCCCAGGCGCGGTGGATCAGGTGCTGGGCTTCTTCAAGCTCATGGATGCCGGAAATCATTGGCAGCAGGATGCGCAGGTTGTTCAGGCCCTCGCTGGCCTTGAGCATGGCGCGGGTCTGCACCAGGAAGATTTCCGGGTGGTCGAGAGTCACACGGATGCCGCGCCAGCCGAGGAACGGGTTTTCTTCCTTGATCGGGAAATACGACAGCGACTTGTCGCCACCGATGTCGAGGCTGCGCATGGTCACCGGCAGCGGATGGAACGCCTGCAGCTGCTCGCGGTAAATCGCCAGCTGCTCCTTTTCGCTGGGGAAGCGCTGGTTGATCATGAACGGTACTTCCGTGCGGTACAGACCCACGCCCTCGGCGCCGCGCTGCTGGGCGCGGGCCACATCGGCGAGCAGGCCGGTGTTGACCCACAGCGGCATGCGGTGGCCGTCCGGGGTGATGCACGGCAGTTCGCGCAGGGCATCGAGCCCCTTGGCCAGCTGGCGCTCTTCCTCGACCACGTCGCTGTATTGCTTGCGCAGCACTTCGCCGGGGTTGGTGAAGACTTCGCCCTTGTAGCCGTCGACGATCATCTCGATGCCATCGGCCTTCGAGTAAGGCAGGTCGACCACCCCCATGACCGTGGGGATACCCATGGCCCGGGCCAGGATCGCCACGTGGGAGTTACCCGAGCCGAGTACCGACACCAAGCCCACCAGCTTGCCCTCCGGCACCTCGCCGAGCATGGCGGGGGTCAGTTCTTCACTGACCAGAATGGTGTTGTCCTGGTAGACCAGTGACTGCGAACGGGCCTCCTGCAGGTACGCGAGCAGGCGCCGGCCCAGGTCCTTGACGTCCGATGCCCGCTCGCGCAGGTAGTCGTCATCCATCAGCTCGAAGCGATTGACGTGTTCGCCGACCACTTGGCGCAAGGCGCCCTGGGCCCACTGGCCGGTCTTGATGACCTCGACCACCTCGCCACCAAGGGCGGCGTCCTCGAGCATCATCAGGTACACGTCGAACAGCGCACGCTCTTCGGGACGCAACTGGGTGGCAAGCTTGGCCGACAGCTTGCGCATGTCCTCGCGCACGCCCTCCAGGGCATTGTTGAACAGCTTGAGTTCGTTGTCGATGTCCTCGACAGTGCGATCCGGCACCACCTCCAGGTCGGCGGGCGGCAACATCACCACCGATCGACCGACTGCGGCGCCCGGAGAACCCGGCACCCCGACGAAACGGGCTTCCTGGATGCCCTTGCCCTGACGGCCCAGGCCACGGATCGAACCCGTCGCCTCGGCGTGGGCGATAACCCCGGCGAGCTGCGCGCTCATGGTGACCAGGAAAGCCTCTTCGCCTTCGTCGAACTGGCGGCGCTCTTTTTGCTGGATGACCAAGACACCCACCACACGGCGGTGGTGAATGATCGGTGCGCCGAGGAAGGAAGCGAATTTCTCTTCGCCGGTTTCAGCGAAGTAGCGGTAACGGGGGTGGTCGGCCGCGTTCTCGAGGTTCAGTGGCTCCTCGCGGGTACCCACCAGGCCGACCAGGCCTTCATTAGGGGCCATGCTGACCTTGCCGATGGAACGCTTGTTCAGGCCCTCGGTGGCCATCAGCACGAAGCGGTTGGTGTCCGGGTCAAGCAGATAGACGGAGCAGACCTGGCTGCCCATCGCCTCCTTTACGCGCAAGACAATGATACCCAACGCCGTCTTGAGATCTTTGGCGGAGTTCACTTCCTGGACGATCTTGCGCAGCGTATTGAGCATGGCTCGGGGTCGGACTCCGTCGTCAGTCGCGCGTCAGCAGGCGCGGGGCTAGCTCTTTCAGTGCGCGGCGGTACACCTCGCGCTTGAATGTCACCACCTGGCCCAGCGGATACCAGTAGCTGACCCAGCGCCAGCCATCGAATTCCGGCTTGCCGGTCAGGTCCATGCGCACCCGTTGCTCGTTGCTCACCAGGCGCAACAGGAACCACTTCTGTTTCTGGCCGATACACAGCGGCTGGCTGTGGGTGCGCACCAGGCGCTGGGGTAAACGATAACGCAACCAGCCACGGGTGCAGGCAAGTATTTCCACATCCTGGCGTTCCAGGCCCACTTCTTCGTTCAGCTCGCGGTACAGGGCATCTTCCGGCGTTTCATCAGGGTTGATGCCACCCTGGGGAAACTGCCAGGCATCCTGGTTGATCCGCCGAGCCCATAGCACCTGCCCGGCATCATTCGTGAGAATGATCCCGACATTGGGGCGAAAACCATCCGGGTCGATCACGGCAGCAACCTCGCAAACGCATGTCGCCGCATTGTTCCACAAAGCCTGAGCGCGCAGCAACGCGCCCGCCAAGCTTATCTGCGGCGAGGTGAAGACTGCGTATTGAGCGAGCGTCGCCACACCGGGCGTGGCACTGGTATACCGGGTTTGCGTGAAGGCAAGGTGACGCGACTGCGTCAGCCTCTCGCGGGGCCAGCCCGCTCCCAGAGTTTGCCAATGGGAGCAGGCTGACGAGTGTCATCAGACCGGCTTGGCGCCCATCAGGCCGGCGATGGACAGGAAGCACACACCGCTGAACACCGCCAGCGCTAGGGTGAACTTCAAGCCTACGACTTCGGCCTTGCGCAGCCGGTTCAGGCGCGCCACCAGCCACCACACGGCGAACGCGCCAAGGGTATAGATGACGCTGGAGGCCAGCACCCAGGTCTGCCCCAGCGGCCAGCCGACCAGGTGCACCAGCCACCAGCCGGTGAACGGCATGCTAAGCAGGCACAGCCCCATCAGCAGCCAGACGAACACCAGCGGCCGGCGCAACAACTTGCCGTAGGCCTCGGCATCGCCCTTGCGCCGGGCATGCCAGGTCCAGCCCGCCAGGCCCAGGGCGCCAAGCAGCAACAGGGCCGTGGCGAGGATGTGCAGGGTCTTGAGGGTGGTCAGGTGTTCCATGTGAAAATCATCCTTCAGCAGGCTTTTTCGCTTTCGGCCTCATCGCGGGGCAGGCCCGCCCCCGCGAGGTGAAGCGTGTTCAGCCCAAGAATAGCCGGTAAGCCGGGTTCTCGGTCTCGTCCCAGTATGGATAGCCGATCTTGGCCAAGGCTGCCGGCACCAGGTGACGCTCCTCCTCCGGCACCTGCAGGCCCGCGACCACGCGCCCGTCGGCGGCGCCGTGATTGCGATAGTGGAACATCGAGATGTTCCAACGCCCGCCCAGCTTGTTGAGGAAGTTGAACAGGGCACCGGGCCGCTCCGGGAACTCGAAACGCAGCACCATCTCATCGCTGGCCCCGGCCGAGTGGCCACCCACCATGTGACGGATATGCAGCTTGGCCAGTTCGTTGTCGGTCAGGTCGGTGACTGGGAAACCTTGCTCCGTCAGCTGCTGTACCAATGCCGCACGCGGGTCGGTTTCCGGGTGAGTCTGTACGCCGACGAAGATGTGCGCCTCGTCGGAGGTGTGCTTGCGGTAGTTGAATTCGGTGATCTGGCGCTTGCCGATGGCCTCGCAGAAGGCCTTGAAGCTGCCAGGGCGCTCGGGGATGGTCACGGCGATGATCGCCTCGCGCTTCTCGCCCAGCTCGGCGCGCTCGGCCACATGCCGCAGGCGGTCGAAGTTGACGTTGGCGCCCGAGTCGATGGCTACCAGGGTTTGCCCGGCCACACCCTTGAGCTCGACATACTTCTTGATTCCGGCAACGCCGAGGGCACCGGCAGGTTCGGTGATCGAGCGGGTATCGTCGTAGATATCCTTGATTGCGGCACAGATCTCGTCAGTGCTGACGGTAATGACCTCGTCCACGTGGTGGCGGCAGATATCGAAGGTGTGCTGGCCGATCTGCGCCACCGCCACGCCGTCGGCGAAAAGCCCGACCTGCGGCAGCACCACGCGCTCACCGGCGGCCATGGCGGCCTGCAGGCAATTGGAATCGTCCGGTTCGACGCCGATGACCTTGATTTCCGGGCGCAGGTATTTCACGTAGGCGGCGATACCGGCGATCAGACCGCCGCCGCCGACCGGCACGAAGATCGCGTCTAGCTGGCCCGGGTGCTGGCGCAGAATCTCCATGGCCACCGTGCCCTGCCCGGCAATGGTGTGTGGGTCGTCGTAGGGGTGGATGTAGACGAAACCTTTCTCCTCCACCAGCTTCAGCGAGTAGGCCAGCGCCTCGGGGAAGCTGTCGCCATGCAACAACACCTTGCCACCACGCGAGCGCACGCCTTCGATCTTGATTTCCGGGGTGGTCTTGGGCATGACGATGGTCGCCTTGATACCCAGCTCCCGCGCCGCCAGTGCCAGGCCCTGGGCATGGTTGCCGGCCGAGGCGGTGACCACGCCACGGGCCAGCTCCTCGGCGCTCAGTTGCGCCAGCTTGTTGTAGGCCCCGCGGATCTTGAACGAGAACACCGGCTGCAGGTCCTCGCGCTTGAGCAGCACCGTGTTGCCCAGGCGCTTGCTCAGTTGCCCGGCAGTGTGCAGCGGGGTTTCGACAGCAACGTCGTAGACGCGCGAGGTGAGGATCTTCTTGACGTACTGTTCGAGCATCGGAAAGCATCACTGGGCCGCGGGACAAGGGCTGGGAGTCTACCGCAGCGCCACGTCGGGCGACCACAGCAAAGCCGCCGGAGCCGTTATACTAGGCAACTTTCGATATCCGCCCTGCCCCTCCCGGAGCCCGCATGACCCAGGACCAACTCAAACAGGCCGTCGCCCAGGCCGCCGTCGACCTCATCCTGCCAAAGCTGGATGAAAAAAGCGTCGTCGGCGTCGGCACAGGCTCGACCGCCAACTTCTTCATCGACGCCCTGGCCCAGCACAAGACCGCTTTCGACGGCGCCGTCGCCAGCTCCGAAGCCACTGCGCAGCGCCTGAAGGGCCATGGCATTCCGGTCTACGAGCTGAACAGCGTCAGCGAGCTGGAGTTCTACGTGGACGGCGCCGACGAGAGCGATGCCCACCTCAACCTGATCAAGGGCGGCGGCGCGGCCCTGACCCGCGAAAAGATCGTCGCCGCAGTGGCCAAGACCTTCATCTGCATCGCCGACGCCAGCAAGCTGGTGCCGGTGCTGGGTGCCTTCCCGCTGCCGGTCGAGGTCATTCCGATGGCGCGCAGCCACGTGGCGCGCCAGCTGGTCAAGCTGGGCGGCGACCCGGTCTACCGCGAAGGCGTGGTGACCGACAACGGCAATGTCATCCTCGACGTGCACAACCTGCAGATCACCAACCCGGTGGAGCTGGAAAGCCAGATCAACGCCATCGTCGGCGTGGTTACCAATGGTCTGTTCGCGGCGCGACCGGCGGATGTGCTGTTGTTGGGTACCGCTGAAGGCGTGAAGAGCCTGAAGGCCGAGTAATCGCCAGCGAGAGCTGCGCCCTCGAATCGCTGGCAAGCCAGCTCCCACAGGGTCCGCGCTGCCTTGTGGGAGCTGGCTTGCAAGCGAGCACCGGCGAAGCCAGTGCCATTCTCAACCCATCAAGGCTGCTTGAACACATAGAACAGGTTCGGCTCACTGACTAGGTAGATGGTCCCGGCGTCATCCATCGCAATCCCCTCAGCCTGTGGCACGGTCTGCTTCAACCCCTGGAACCCCTTGCGCAATGACAAGGTACTCAGCGGCCGCCCCTTCACATCAAGCTCCAGCACCAGCCGCGACTCGTCGGACAGCGCCAGCAGATGCCCGCTGCGTTCGTCGAACTGCAGGCTCGATAGATCCCTCACGAACAACCGCCGGTCACGCTTGCGATCCTGCACCACATGCACGGCATAGGGTTTGTCGGGATTGTCGTGGGGAAAGCCGTGCACCTCGTAGATCATCATCGGGTCCCGTTCCTTGGCCACGAACAGGCGCTTGCCTGCCGAGTCGTAGGCCAGCCCCTCGAACCCCTTGTTGCCATTCAGGCCTATGCCCAGGGACAACTGCTCTGCGTCGGCGGCATCGAGAAACAGGGTGTCATCGTCCAGGCGCACACGAATCAGCCGCTGCTGACGCTCATCGGTGATCACATAGCTGTTGGGCCCGACATACTCCACCGCCTCGGGGTCACCGAAGCCGGTCAGCGGAACACGGCGCAGGATACGGCCATCCAGCGACAACTCGATCAGCTCCGACCGGGCGTTGGTGACGGTGAACAGGCTCTTGCGGTCGGGATCATAGGTCAACGCCGAGATGTCGTCGTCCAGGCCCTCGACAGGCCTGGCCTCAAGCACCACCTGGTAACGATCCAGGCCGATGCTCTGCTCGGCCGGCTGCCACCAAGCCTTGAGGTTGAACCAGCCCCGCTCGAACAAGCGGAACTCATGCCCGGCAGCCCCCAGCACGAGCAGGCAGACAAACACGAAGAAGACGAAGATCAGGCGAACGTGGCGGCGCATGCGGGCGGACTCGGCAATAGGAGCGCGTAGCTAACCACTATCAACTGAAGCAAAGCTTAATGCCACCATCAGAAATGTCTGATCGGTCAGTTCTTTTTGAAGCGATAGAACAGATTCGGCTCGCTGACCATGTACAGGTTGCCCTGGTCGTCCATTGCCACTCCCTCGGCCCGGGGAATGGTGTCAGCCAGGCCATTGAACCCGCCCAGCAGGGTCATGAAGCTGACCTGCTCACCTTTTTCGTCAAGCTCGAGCAGCATGTTGGAGTCTGCCGACAATGCCAGCAGATGCCCCGTGCGCGGGTCGATACCCAGCGCGGACAAGTTGCGCAGGTCCAGTTCGTCGCTGGCCAGCGGCTGCTTCTCGCCCTTCAGCGGGCTACGGCCATCAGTGCCCCAAGTGAACATTTTGGGCGGACGCTCGGCGCCGATGACCAGGCGCTGGCGCATCAGGTCCCAGGCAATGGCTTCAAAGCCCTTGTTGCCCTCATCCGCTTCACCCAGGTCATGGGACTGGTAGTCGGCACGGTTCAGCGAGGTGGTGGCGGCATCCACCTTGACCAGCGTCAGGTCATGGTTGCGCTCGTCGACGATGGCGATCTGGCCATCCTCGAGTATCGCCACGCCTTCCGGATTGGACCAGCCCACCAGGGGGATCTTGCGCAGCACATCGCCATCGAGGGTGAGCTCGACCAGGAACGGGTGCTTTCCCATGACTGCGAACAACGACCGGGTGTGCGGGTTGAACGCCAGGTCCGACGCCTCGTCACGCTCCATACCAGGCAACGGCTTGGCATCGATGTCGACCACGTAGCTGGGCAGCCAGATGCTTTCCTGGCGTTCAGCCTGGCTTTCGAAACCTTCCTTTATCCACAGCAGGCCGCGGTCGTCCCAGTGCATGGCCGAGATGACGCCATAGCCGATAACCGCTGCTGCTGCCAGGCCGAACGGCCAGCGCCGGTAGAACGGGCGCTTGGGGGACACGGAGGCGCGGGAAGGAAAGGGCATGCAAGGGTCCTGAGGGTAGGCGTAGGTTCGCGCATTATCCGCAAAGGGTGTGAAAAAACGGTAAACGTCTCTGCACTTTTTGTAGGAAAGGCGCGAACCTGTGGGTCAGAGCACCCGGCTCTCGAACCGGCTGACACCTGGAAGCTCCAGCACCAGCTCGTCACCAACCTCGAACGGCCCCACGCCCGCCGGGGTGCCGGTGAGGATTACATCACCCGCCTGCAACGAGAAACACGCGGCCATATGCTGGATCATCGGGACGATGGGGTTGAGCATCATCGCGCTGTTGCCGTCCTGGCGCACCTCGCCGTTGATGGTCAGGCGTATGCCGATGTCCTTCACGTCCTCGAAAGCCCCTGCCGAGACGAACGGCGGCAGCACGCAAGCACCATCGAAGCTTTTGCACAGCTCCCACGGCAGGCCCTTTTCCTTCAGCTTGCTCTGCAGGTCACGCAGGGTGAGGTCCAAAGCCGGGGCATAGCCGGAAATGGCGTCGAGCACCTCTTCCTCGGTCGGCTTGGTCGACAACGGCTTGCCCAGCAACACCGCGATTTCCGCCTCGTAGTGCACCGAGCCACGCTCGGTCGGAATCTTGAAACCACCTTCCAGGGGCACCACGCAACTGCCGGGCTTGATGAACAGCAGCGGCTCGCTGGGGATGGGGTTGTCCAGTTCCTTGGCATGCTCGGCGTAGTTGCGGCCGATGCACACCACCTTGCCCAGCGGGAAGTGGATGCGCGTGCCGTCTACGTACTGGTGCTGGTAACTCATGGCCGACTCCTGTGAACACTGCTTTTTATTCGGGAGCGAAGATCTTACCCGGATTCATGATGCCGTTCGGGTCGAACACCGCCTTGATCGCCTTCATGCAGGCGATTTCTTCCGGTGAGCGGCTGTAGCCCAGGTAATCGCGTTTGGTCATGCCCACGCCGTGCTCGGCGGAGATCGAGCCGTTGTAACGCTCGACGATCTCGAACACCCACTTGTTGACCTTGGCGCAGGAGGCGAAGAAGTCATCCTTGCTCATATGGTCGGGCTTGAGGATGTTCAGGTGCAGGTTGCCGTCGCCGATATGGCCGTACCAGACCACCTCGTAGTCGGGATAATGCTCGCCGACGATGGCGTCGATGTCGCGCAGGAACGCCGGCACTTTCGAGACGGTGACAGAGATGTCGTTCTTGTACGGTGTCCAGTGGGAGATGGTCTCGGACAGGTACTCGCGCAGCTTCCACAGGTTCTTCAGCTGGGTGTCGCTCTGGCTCATCACCCCGTCCAGCACCCAGCCCTGCTCGACGCAGTGCTCGAAGGTGGCCAGGGCTTCGTTGGCCACCTCATCGGTGCTGGCTTCGAACTCCAGCAGGGCATAGAACGGGCAGTCGGTTTCGAATGGCGCGGGCACATCACCCCGGGCGAGGATCTTGGCCAGGCCCTTGTCGGAAAAGAACTCGAAGGCGGTGAGGTCGAGCTTGCCCTGGAAGGCGTGCAGCACTGGCATGATCGCGTCGAAGTCAGGCGTGCCCAGCACCATCGCCGTAAGGTTGCGCGGCGCACGGTCCAGGCGCATGGTCGCCTCCACCACGAACCCCAGGGTGCCTTCGGCGCCGATGAACAGTTGGCGCAGGTCGTAGCCGGTGGCGTTCTTGATCAGGTCCTTGTTCAGCTCGAGCAGCTCGCCCTTGCCGGTGACCACCTTCAGCCCGGCCACCCAGTTGCGGGTCATGCCGTAGCGAATCACCTTGATCCCGCCGGCATTGGTGCCGATATTGCCGCCGACCTGGCTGGAACCGGAGGAGGCGAAGTCCACCGGATAGTACAGCCCCTGATCCTCGGCGAACTGCTGAAGCTGCCGGGTTACCACGCCCGGCTGGCACACGACGGTTCTATCGAACTCATTGAAGGCGAGGATCTGGTTCATGTAGTCGAAGGCGACCACCACCTCGCCATGGGCGGCCACGGCAGCGCCCGACAACCCTGTACGCCCGCCCGATGGCACCAAGGCGACCTTGTGCCGGTTGGCCCAGCGCACGATGGCCTGGACTTGCTCGATGGTTTTAGGGAAGACGATCGCGCTGGGCGCTGGCGGGTAGTGCTTGGTCCAGTCCTTGCCGTAGGCATCAAGCGAGGCTGGGTCGGTGAGGACCTTGCCAGGGTCGACCAGGGTCATCAGTTCATCAATTACCACGGACTGGGTCATCGCTGGAACTCTCGACTTATTCATAGTCACCCTGAGCACGCTTCACCTGTCGGGATGGGCTCAGATTGTGTCGCGTATGCTAGCATAGCCCTCCCGCTGTTCGTGCTAAGGCCGACGCCGCGCCGCTTCACCCCCCTCGCCATTTTTCTCCGGGATACAGGTTTACGCAGATGAGCAAGACTTCTCTCGACAAGAGCAAGATCAGGTTCCTTCTTCTTGAAGGCGTCCACCAGAATGCGGTGGATATCCTCAAGGCTGCCGGGTACAGCAACATCGAGTACCTCACTGGCTCGCTGCCGGATGCAGAGCTGAAGGAAAAGATCGCCGATGCCCACTTCATCGGCATCCGCTCGCGCACCCAGCTGACCGAAGAGGTCTTCGACTGTGCGAAGAAACTGGTTGCGGTCGGCTGTTTCTGCATCGGCACCAACCAGGTCGACCTGAGCGCGGCCCGCAACCGCGGCATCGCGGTGTTCAACGCACCGTACTCCAACACCCGTTCGGTGGCCGAACTGGTGCTGGCCGAAGCCATCCTGTTGCTGCGCGGCATCCCCGAGAAGAACGCCTCCTGCCACCGCGGTGGCTGGATCAAGAGCGCGGCCAACTCCTTCGAGATCCGCGGCAAGAAACTGGGCATCGTCGGCTACGGCTCGATCGGTACCCAGCTGTCGGTGCTGGCCGAGGGCCTGGGCATGCAGGTCTACTTCTACGACCCGCTGACCAAGCTGCCGCTGGGCAACGCCACCCAGGTCACCAGCCTGAACGAACTGCTGGGCCTGGCTGACATCGTCTCGCTGCACGTTCCTGAGCTGCCGTCCACCCAGTGGATGATCGGCGAGAAGGAAATCCGTGCGATGAAGAAAGGCGCGATCCTGATCAACGCCGCCCGTGGCACCGTGGTCGAGTTGGACCACCTGGCCGCCGCGATCAAGGACAAGCACCTGATCGGCGCCGCCATCGACGTGTTCCCGGTCGAGCCACGCTCCAACGACGAAGAGTTCGAGAGCCCGCTGCGCGGCCTGGACAACGTGATCCTGACTCCGCACATCGGTGGTTCCACCGCCGAAGCCCAGGCTAACATCGGCCTGGAAGTTGCCGAGAAGCTGGTCAAGTACAGCGACAACGGGACCTCGGTGTCGTCGGTCAACTTCCCGGAGGTCGCGCTGCCGGCCCACCCGGGCAAGCACCGCCTGCTGCACATCCACGAAAACATCCCGGGCGTGCTCAGCGAGATCAACAAGGTGTTCGCCGAGAACGGTATCAACATCTCCGGTCAGTTCCTGCAGACCGACGAAAAAGTGGGTTACGTAGTCATCGACGTCGATGCCGAGTACTCCGATCTGGCCCAGGAAAAACTGCAGCATGTGAAGGGCACTATTCGCTCGCGCGTACTGTTCTGAGTTTGCCGGCTGCATGAAGAAGGGAGGCCCTGGTGGCCTCCCTTTTTCGTTGTTGCGATCTTGTAGGAGCGGCTTCAGCCGCGATCACCCGCGAAAGCGGGTGCCAAGCACCGCGGTATCTAGTTCGCGATTGAAGTCGCACCTACAGGTTCAGCATCACTTGACGTTGACGGTGATCTTCTGCGACTCGACGCTCGGTTTGAACGGCACGTGATACTTGTCGCCCAGCACAAGTTGCAGGGTGTGCTTGCCTGGGGTGAGGGTGATGGTCGCCTCGGTCTGCGCCTTGCCGAAGTGCAGTACTTGCGGGCCGGCCGACAGGGGGGCGTTGTTCTCCGGCATCAGGCTGGTCGGCAGCGGCATGTCGGCGACCGGGGCCTTGTCCACATCCACCAGCAGGTGGTGATGCCCAGTGTGCGGGGTCTGGTCACCCGCTGGCTTGAGGCCCATGCCCTCGATACCGAACTTGACGGTGAAGGTCTTGTCGACCGTGGCCCCGTCGGCGGGGGAAACGATGAAGACCTTGGCGCCCTGCGGTGGCTGCTGGCTCTTCAGCGCATCCGCAGCACTGGCGAACACCGACGCCCCCATCAGCAGACCGGCAACGGCAGCACGCGAAAATAGGCTTTTCATTCACTTCTCCTGTGATTCACTTCAATTGACCGCTATCACTTAAACGAAGCACAGCGGTACTTCACCATAGTCCAACCAACCAGGCAGAGGTTCAAAAACAACGGCAGAAATATTTCAGGCCGGCGTAAACATTAACGCGGCTACACGGTCATAGGCTGCGTTCGACCGCGGCAGAAAAGAAAGCCTCGGCGAATGACATTCACCTGCCGAACAAGAAAGGGGCACTCATGCGTTTGACCATTGGCATTCTGTTGGCGGTATTGTTCAGCCCACTGGCCCAGGCCGAACTGATCGACGAAATCAACGACCGTGGCGAACTGCGCATTGCCGTGCTGAGCGATTCACCACCTTATGCGTTCAAGGAAGACGAACACCTGACCGGTTTCGAGATCGAGTTGGGCCAGGCCCTGGCCAAGGAGCTGGATGTGCGGGCCGAGTTCGTCGAGACCGCAGCCGAAGAGGTGCTGCCCGGGGTGGAGAGCGGCAAGTTCGACATGGCCTTCAACAAGCAAGACGTCGAACCTAGCGACCAACTCGACACCATTCGGACCCTGGCCAGCCAGAATCTGGTGATTCCGTACCTGAAGGACAATCCAGCCTTCGAGACGGCTCTGAACAATGCCCTGCAACGGATCAAGGACGACGGCCGCCTGGCTGACCTGGAAAGCAAATGGCTCAAGGGTTCCAAGCAGGCGAGCGCCGGACAGTAACACCGCATCGCGGGGCAGCGGGCTTGCCCCGCGATCAGATCTGGCTCAACGCTCGCTGCGCCTCTTCCAGCTCCAGCTCGCTGAACACCTGCACCCCTTCGCGCCGCAACAAGGCCGTGGTCACGCCCTCACCCGCCACCTTCACACCGCTGAAACTGCCGTCATAGGTCTGCAGATTGCCACACGAGGGGCTGCCCGACTTGAGCACCGCCACACGGATGCCATGCCGGCGCACCAGTTCCAGCGCCAGGCGGGCCCCGGCGAGAAAGGCGTCGCTGACATCGTCGCCGGTCACCGTCAGCACCTGTGCCTGCCCGTCCAGCACCGCCCCGCCCTGCCCACCGGGTATCTCAGCGGGCGGTCGCGGTGTCGGCAAGCCACCGGCAACCTCCGGGCACAGTGGCACCACCCTGCCTTCAGCCTGCCAACGCTGCAATACATCGGGATGGCCACTGGCACGCCCGTCATAGCGCACCGGCTGGCCCAGCAGGCAGGCGCTGACCAGTACCTTCGGCAGCTCAGAACGGCTCATTGCCACGGCGCCGGAACCAACCGGTCAACGACAGGCGTTCACGCCCTGCCGGCAGTACCTCATGCGGGACCTCACCCGACAGGAACACCACCAGGCTGCCGGCCAATGGCGCCACGTCGTGCTCGACATCGCCCTTCAGGAACATGCGCAATTGTCCACCGTCCTTCGGCTGCCAACCCTCGTTGAGGTACAGCACGGCCGACACCATGCGCCGGTCATCGTCGCGGAAGCGGTCGAGATGGCGCTTGTAGAAGGCGCCCGGCGGATAGAGGGCAAAGTGGCACTCGAAGTCCTCCAGCCCCAGGAACAATCCCTGGTTGATGGCCTGGCGCAGGCTGTCCATCGCCCCCAGGTAGCGGTCGCAGACCTCCGATTCACCGGGGTCGATCCACTGGATCTGGTCGCCACGGATCGCCTCGCGGATCTCCTGCGCGGCGCCACGGCCGATGCCGGCGGGGTTCAGCTCACCCTCGGCGTAACGACGACGGCATTCGGCCGCCAGCGCGCGCGACAGTTCGTCGGGCAGGAAGAGGGGTTGCTGCGACCAACCACGGGTGGCCAGGTCATCGACGATGGTCGACAGCAGCGGATGTTCGGAAGGTATGTGCATGGCGCATCATAGCCATTCGGCCATCGCTCGCACAGCGCCACTTGGTCAGGAAGCGCCGCTGGCGACTCGACAAAGCCCCGCCACGCCAAGGACAATAGCGGCCTGCCGACAGGAGTCCTGAATGCGCCGTCTGTTTTCCCTGCTTCTGCTGATGATCTGCACCATGCCTGTCTGGGCAGACACCCTCGATCAGCTGTACAAGGTCGCCGGCTGGCCCGACCAGCGCGCCCATTTCAACGATGCCGTGAGCGCCGCCCAGCAGCGCTACCGCAATAGCCTGCCGCCTGCCGTCTACCAGGCGCTGGTCAACAACAGCAACCAACGGTTCCAGGCCCAGGCCATGGACCAACGGGCCCAGGCACAACTGCGCGCCAACCTGCCCAACCCCTCGCCAGCCCTGGCCTTCTTCCAGTCACCGCTGGGGCGCAAGGTCGTGGCCGCCGAACTGCTTGCCACGCGCAAGGATCAACTGGCCAAGCACGCCAAGGGCTTGCCGAAAATCCAGGCCAGCGACAACCGCGTGCTGATCGTCGGCCACCTGGCCCAGGCCCTGCCCGCCCGCGAGGCCGGCGCCGAGGTCAGCCTGGCGATCGCCGGCGTGGCGGCCGACAGCCTGAGCTCGATGTTGCCCGGCCTGTTCGGCGGCGGCCAGGCCCAGAACCTGCTCGATGGCCAGCGCCAGCGGTTGATGAACCAGGTGGGCGAGGACCTGAACAACACGTTGTTGTACGTCTATCGCGACCTGTCGGACGCCGAGCTCGAGCAGTTCGCCACCTTCGCCGAATCGACGGACGGCCAGGCCTACTACAAGGCCGCGGTGGCCGCGATTCGCGCCGCCCTGGCCGTGGGCCAGAACGCCGCCAACCTGAAGTGAGTCAGCCCAGGCGCTGGCCGATGAACTCGAAGTAGCGCTGGCGGATGCCGGGCAGCTCGTTGGCCAGGTGATGCCGCGCCTCGGGCAGCATGAGGATCTGCGGCTCGGCAAACTTGGCCTTGAGCACCTTGAGGTTGTACGGCCAATCCACCGTACCGTCCGCCTCGCCCTGCACGATCAGCGGCCGCCGCGTACTCCTGGGCGCGGCTTCGATGCGCCGGACCCACTTCATCAACGCACCGACCCAGGCGGTCGGCAGACGCCGTGGTTGTAGCGGGTCGGCTTCGAGGAAGGGCAGGAAGGCCGGGTCATTGGTGTTCTCGCTGAAGCGCCGCTCGATGCCGTTGACGAAGTGGCGCAGCACCCGGTAGCTCAGCTTCGACCAGCCCCAGGCACGCGGGCGCACCAGGGGGGCCAACAAGATCACCTCGCCGTCGACAGGGCTGCTTTCACCCTGATGCAACAGGTGGTCGACCACGATCGCCCCACCGGTGCTTTGGCCACAGAGATGCCAGGGCCGTGGCAGGTCGAGCAAGCGGGCCTGTTCGAACAGGGCCTCGAGCACCTGCTGGTAGATGCCGAAATCATCGATGCTGGCCCGCTCGCCACTGGACAGGCCATGCCCCGGCAGGTCGCAGCCGATCACGGCGTAGCCGCGCCCCAGGGCCCATTCGATCACGTGGCGGTACAAGCCCATGTGATCGTAGTAGCCATGCAGCAGGAACAACGTCGCCTGTGGCCGCTCGGGCAGCCAGACCTGGCCGACCAGGTCGAAGCCCGCCACCTGGAAGCCACCCAGCCAACTGTGCGCGGACAGACCCAGGCCGTAGAAGCCCTGGTAGGCCTGGCCCTGGGTGGATAGCAGGTGGCGATCGGCAAGGGGCGACAGGCTGGCGCGCAGCAGGTCGGGGTGGAAACTGGCGGGCATCGGTACATCCAGAGTGAAGCAAGTATTGATCTGCGATATTCAGCTCTGGGCCGCGTCATGGCAAGCTTGCTGCCTTTCTCAACGAAACACGCGACCTCGTGGGAGCGGGCTTGCCCCGCGATAGCGATGCTGGCTTCACCGCAGCCATCGCGGGACAAGCCCGCTCCTGCAGGTACCGCGACCGGGCCCCTATGGCGAAGCGACTTCTGATATTCCTTGCACTGCTGCTCTGCGCTGCCACCGCCTGGTGGGCCTACGACAGCTTCCAGTCCCGTTACCTGCGTCCGTTCGACAACCAGGCCACCTTCTTCGACGGCAGCCAACTGCGCCTCCCAGCCGAACTGGCCGGCCCGGGCCCGATCCGCGTGGTGCATTTCTGGGACCCGGCCTGCCCATGCAATGTCGGCAACCAGCAACACCTGGGCGAACTGGTCGAGCACTTCGCACCGCTCGGGGTCAGCTTCCATGTCGTGCAAAAGCCTGGCAGCCACGGCCAACTGCCGGCCAACCTGGGAACACTCAAGCCCCTGGCCAGCCTGCCCGGCAGCGAGCACCTGCCCGCCAGCCCCGCCGTGGCGATCTGGGACCACGACGGCAACCTCGCCTACTTCGGCCCCTACAGCGAAGGCGCGGTATGCAACTCGAGCAATAGTTTCATCGAGCCGATCCTCAAGGCCTTGGCACAAGGGCGTCGGGTGCAGGCCTCGAATACCCTGGCGGTCGGCTGCTATTGCCCCTGGATCGATTGACGCACCCGCGCCGGATTACCCACCACCACCGCTCCCGCCGGCACATCCCGGGTCACCACGCTGCCGGCGCCGACCACGACGTTATCACCGATGGTCACCCCAGGCAGGATGATCGCCCCGCCGCCAATCCAGACGTTGTCGCCGATGATCACCGGGCGCCCGCTTTCCAGGCCACTGCGGCGCAGCGCCGGGTCCAGCGGGTGGTCGGCGGTGTAGATCTGCACCGCCGGGGCGATCTGGCAGTCGGCGCCGATGCGCACCGGCAGCACGTCGAGGATCACGCAGTTGAAGTTCATGAAGGTGTTGGCGCCCACGCTGATGTTGTAGCCGTAGTCACAGTGGAACGGCGGCCGGATCACCACGCCTTCGCCCACGCTGGCGAAATGCGCCTTCAACAAATCATGACGCGCTTCGTTGGGTTGCTCGACGCTGCCGTTGTAGCGGTGCAACCACTGCCGGTTGGCCGCCTGCTCGGCTTGCAGCTCGGGGCAGCCGGCATGGTAGAGCTGGCCTGCCAGCATTTTCTGTTTTTCGCTCAGGGACATGGAAACTCCTTTCGGGGGGCTATGCTCAGTTCGCGAATCCGCCGATGATCGGACCACATTCTTTCGCTCGAGTGCACAAGGAGTCTCGATGAAGCGCAGCCTGACCTTGCTGGCGGTGGTGATCGCCGTGGCCGCCGCGGGCGGCGGTTACTGGTACGTGCAGGGCAAGCAGCCCCAGCGAGATGGCGAAGCGGCCATCAACGGCTTGCAGGCGCCGGTCAGCGTGCGCTTCGATGCCCGTGGCGTGCCGCACCTGCAGGCGCAGAACGAGCAGGACCTGTACCGCGCCCTCGGCTACGTGCAAGCACAGGACCGTCTGTTCCAGATGGAGATCATGCGCCGCCTGGCGCGCGGCGAGCTGGCCGAGGTGCTGGGCGAGAAGTTGCTGCCCACCGATACCCTGTTCCGCAGCCTGCGCATTCGCGACCAGGCGGCCTTGATGGTGCAGCGCCAGGACCGCCAGTCACCGGCCTGGCAGGCGCTGCAGGCCTACCTGGACGGCATCAACCAGTGGCAGGCCAGCCACCCCAAGCCGATGGAGTTCGACCTGCTCGGCATCACGCCGCGCCCCTTCACCGCCGAGGACACCCTGAGCATTGCCGGCTACCTCGCCTACAGTTTCGCCGCCGCGTTCCGCACCGACCCGGCGCTGACCTACATTCGCGATCAGCTCGGCCCCGAGTACCTGAAGATCTTCGACCTCGACTGGCAGCCCGACGGCGCCGTGGCCACGCCGCTGGCCGCCGCCGACTGGCGCAGCCTGGAGCAGTTGGCGCGGCTCAGCCACGAGGCCCTGGGCGATGCGGGTATTCCGCAGTTCGAGGGCAGCAACGCCTGGGCCGTGGCCGGCAGCCATACCCGCAGCGGCCGGCCACTGCTGGCGGGTGACCCGCACATCAGCTTCGCGGTGCCGGCGATCTGGTACGAAGCCGAGTTGTCGGCGCCAGGCTTCAACCTGTATGGCTACTTCCAGGCGCTCAACCCGTTCGCCCTGCTCGGCCACAACCGCGACTTCGGCTGGAGCCTGACCATGTTCCAGAACGACGACGTCGACCTGATCGCGGAGCGGACCAATCCGCAGAACCCCGAGCAGGTGATGGTCGATGGCCGCTGGCAGTCGCTGGAAAAGACCGAGCAGCAGATCGCGGTCAAGGATGCGCAGCCGGCCAGCATCACCTTGCGCCGCTCACCCCACGGTCCGATCGTCAATAGCGTGCTCGGCGACACCGCCGGCCCGACGCCCATCGCCATGTGGTGGGCCTTCCTGGAAACCGAGAACCCGATACTCGAGGGCTTCTACCAGATCAACCGCGCCGACACCCTGGACAAGATGCGCGAGGCGGCAAGCAAGATCCAGGCGCCAGGGTTGAACCTCGTATGGGCCAATGCCCGTGGCGACATCGGCTGGTGGGCGGCGGCGCGCCTGCCGATCCGCCCGGATGGCGTCAACCCGGCGTTCATCCTCGACGGGGGCAGCGGCCAGGCCGCCAAGCCGGGGTTCTACCCGTTCAGTGCCAATCCACAGCAGGAGAACCCGGCCAACGGCTATATCGTCTCGGCCAATTACCAACCACCGGGCGCACTGCCCGTGCCCGGCTACTACAACCTGGCCGACCGAGGACGCCAGCTCGATCGCCTGTTACGCGACCCGGACATCAAGTGGGACACCCAGAACAGCCAGGCCTTGCAGCTGGACACCAGCACCGACTATGGCCCGCGTACCCTGGCACCGCTGCTCGGCACCTTGCGCAACGTCGCCCAGGGCGACGAAGAGAAAGAACTGGTCGAGCAGCTGGCGGCCTGGCGCGGCGACTACCCGCTGGACTCCACCAGCGCCACGCTGTTCAACCAGTTCCTCTACGAGCTGGCGTTCGCCGCCCTGCACGACGAGCTGGGCGACACCTGGTTCCCGGTGCTGATCAGTACCCGTGCCATCGACGCCGCGCTGCCTCGCCTGGCTGGCGACCCTCAATCACCGTGGTGGAATCTGCGCGGTAGCAACGAACACACCGATCGCAACGCCATCGTGCGCCTGGCCTGGCAGCGCAGCCTCAAGCACCTGCGCGAGACCTTCGGCAAGGATCCGGCCAGCTGGCAGTGGGGCAAGGCCCATACCCTCACCCATAACCATCCGCTGGGCGTGAAGAAGCCGCTGAACCTGTTGTTCAATGTCGGGCCCTACGCCGCGCCCGGGACCCATGAGGTGCCGAACAACCTGTCGGCGAAAATCGGACCGGCGCCCTGGCCGGTCACCTACGGGCCATCCACCCGCCGCCTGATCGACTTCGCCGACGCCGGCGCCGCGCTGACCATCAACCCGGTCGGACAGAGTGGCGTGCCGTTCGACCGGCACTATGGCGACCAGGCCGAGGACTACATCGAGGGGCGCTATCACAAGGCGCGGATGGGGGTGATTCCGGCGCAAAGCACGCTGCGGCTGATGCCCAGATAGAAACCGGGGCCGCACAGCGGCCCTCTCGCAATCCATGAGGTCACGCAATGCAGAAACACTTCATCGAGATCGACGGAGCACGCATGAGCTATGTCGACCAGGGCCATGGCTTCCCAGTGCTGCTGGGCCACAGCTACCTGTGGTCGTCCGCCATGTGGCAACCGCAGATCGACGCCCTGTCACGGCACTTCCGGGTCATCGTGCCTGAGCTGTGGGGGCACGGCGATTCCACAGCCCCGCCCGCCAGTACCGTCGACATGGCCGCCCTGGCTCGCCAGCACCTGGCGTTGCTCGATGCCCTGGATATCCAGAAGTGCCACCTGGTCGGGCTGTCGGTTGGCGGCATGTGGGGCGCGCAGTTGGCCGTCGACCACCCTGAACGAGTCGACCGCCTGGTGCTGATGGACACCTACCTGGGGGCCGAGCCCGAGGCGACGCGGCTGAAGTATTTCGGTTTGCTGGATGCGGCAAGCAAAGCGGGAGCCTTCATCGACCCGTTGCTGGACGTCGTGGTGCCGATCTTCTTCCATGCCGGTGGCCAGACGGTGCCCGAGGTGCGCGAGTCCTTCCGTGCGGACCTCAAGGCAAGCAGCGCCGAAACCATCCGCGACAGCCTCGACCCGATGGGCCGGGTGATCTTCGGCCGGCCAGACCTGCTGGCGCGACTCGGTGAACTGCCGGGAGAGCGGACCATCGTGCTCTGTGGCGACCAGGACATCCCAAGGCCACCGGCGGAGTCCGCCGAGATGGCGCAGTTGATTGGATGCCTGGCGGCACAGATTCCATTCGCCGGGCATATCTCCAGCCTGGAGAATCCGCAGGTGGTGAATGATTTCCTGTTGAACTGGTTACCGCGCAATTGCTGAGACCGGAGGGGGCCGCTGTGCGGCCCCGTTCAGATAATCAACCCTGCCACTTGCCGCCCTCGACGATCACGCTCTCAGGCTTGGTATCGTCGCTCAGTTCCTTGCGCACGTACTGGTCGTACAGCTTGAGCAAGAACTTCTCCTCGCCGAGCTTGGCCAGTTCGGTGTTCACCCAATCGCGCAACTCGGTATTGCCCTTCTTCACCGCCGGGGCGATCGGTGCTTCATCACCCAGCAGCTGTGGCAGCACGCGGTAGCCCGGGTTCTGCTTGGCCCAGCTGAACAGGATCAGGTTGTCCTGGGCATAGGCATCACCCCGACCGTTGGCCAACGCGGCCAGCGACTCGGTGTTCTTCTCGAACTTGAGCAGTTTCCAGTCCGGGTGGGTCTTGGTCAGCCAGATGTCGGCGGTGGTGCCGGTGGTGACGATGATGGTCTTGTCGGCCAGGTCGTCGGGCTTCTGCACCGGACTGCCGTCGGCGACGATGGCCTGCACCGCCACGCGCAGGTTGGGGTTGGTGAAGTCCACGGCCTCCTTGCGTTCCGGGGTGACGGTCATGTTGGCGAGAATCAGGTCGACCTTGTCGCTCTGCAGGAACGGGATGCGGCTGGCAGGCTCGACGGCGACGAACTCGACCTTGTTCTCGTCGCCCAGCAGGTCCTTGGCGAAGCGCCGGCCGATGTCGGTGTCGAAGCCCACGTAGCGGCCGCTTTCATCGACGAAGCCGAACGGTGGCTTGTCGGTGAACACGCCGACGATCAGTTTGTCGCGGGCCTTGATGGTTTCCAGGTAGCTGCTGGGCGGCGAGGCGGCGGCGGGCTTGGCCGGATCTTCGGATTTGTTGCAGCCGGCCAGCAGGGCCAGGCCCAACAATGGCGCGAGCAGTTTGGCGAACGGGGCAGTCTTCATGACAGTTCCTTGTGCAATGGCTTAGACAGTGTCTTGGGCAGGCTTTCGACGAACGAGAATTTCTCCAGGAACTGCTGCGCGCGTGCGGTCTGCGGTTGAGTGAAGAAGCGCTCAGGGTGGTTCTGTTCAAGGATCCTGCCGGCCTCCATGAACACGATGCGGTCGGCCACCGCGCGGGCGAAGGCCATTTCGTGAGTGACGATGAGCAGGGTCATGCCTTCGCGGGCCAGACCCTGGATCACCTGCAGCACCTCCTTGACCATCTCCGGGTCGAGGGCGGCGGTGACCTCATCGAAGAGCATCACCTGTGGGTTCATGCATAACGAACGGACAATGGCGATGCGTTGCTGCTGACCACCGGAGAGCTGGCGCGGGAACGCGTCACGCTTGTCCAGCAGCCCTACCCGGGCCAGCAAAGCCTCGGCCTGGGCCTGGGCCTCGTGGCGTTCGCGCTTCTGCACCTTCAGCGGCCCCAGCAGCAGGTTGTCGATCACGCTCATGTGGCCGAACAGGTGGTAGCTCTGGAACACCATGCCGACCCGTTGGCGCACCTGGCGCCAGTCGGTGTCGGGGCCGAGCAACTCCTGGCCGTCGAGGCGCAGGCTGCCGCCCTGGGCCTCTTCCAGGCCGTTGAGGCAGCGCAGCAGGGTGCTCTTGCCGCAGCCGCTGGGGCCGAGGATCACCACCACCTCGCCGGCCTGGACCGCGAGGTCGACATCCTTGAGCACCTGGTGCTGGCCGAAGAACTTGTTGAAGCCTTGGAATTCGATCAATGGATTCATGCGTGGGCCCAGCGCCGCTCCAGCACGCGGGAGGCGGCTGACAGCGGATAGCAGACAAGAAAGAAGAACAGGAACAGCGCGCCGTAGATCAGCACCGACTCGTAGGTGCGTTCGATGATCTGCTGCCCCGCCTTGATCACTTCGACCACACCGATCAGCACCGCCAGCGAGCTGGTCTTGATGATCCGCGTGTAGATATTGATGGTCGGCGGGGTCATGCGCTTGAGCGCCTGGGGCAGCAGCACATAGGCATACAGCTGCCAGCCGCCCAGGCCGATAGACAACCCCGCCTCGCGCTGACCGCGTGGCAGCGACTGCAAGGCACCGCGCACCACCTCGCCGACCTCGCTGGCGCCCCACAGGCCCAGCACCAGCACCGCGCACCAAAAGCTGGGGATGCTCAGGCCGAAGAAGATCGGCAAGCCGAAGAACACCAGGTACAGCCAGACCAGCACCGGAATCGCCCGGAACAGCTCCAGGTACACCTGCAGCAGGATATTTAGCCAACGGCTACCGAGTGTCGCCAGCACGCCGTAGAGCACGCCGCCCAAGGTGGCGAACAGGATGCCCAGGGCCGAGATCGCCAGGGTCTGCCCGGCGCCCATGGCCAGTTGCGGCAGCGAAACCAGCAGCAGCTCAATGCCCGAACTGGCCATGTTGCAGCCTCCGTTCCAGGTAGCGCAGCAGCAGCGACAGCGGCAGGAAGATCAGCACGCAGAGCAGGGTCAGCACGGCGAGCATTTCGTAGGTCTTGTAGTACAGGGCGATGTAGTTCTTGGTGGTGTAGAGAATCTCCGGCACCGCCACCGCCGAAACCACGGTGGTTTCCTTGAGCAGGAAGACGAAATTGGCGAACAGTGCCGGCAGGCTGAGGATGCCGGCCTGGGGCAGGATCACATGTCGCAGCAGCTGGCCCTCGGAAAGGCCGATGGAGCGCCCGGACTCCAGTTGCGCCCGCGGCACGGCCTCGACCCCGGCGCGCAGTACCTCGGTGAGGTAGGCACCGCCCATGAACGTCAGGGTGATGATCGCGGCAGCGAAGCCGGATACCTTCACCCCCAGGCTCGGCAAGGCGAAGTAGACGAAGAACAGTTGGATCAGCAACGGAGTGTTGCGGGCCAGCTCCACGTAGCCCTTGACCAGGCGCCACAGGTAGGGCGTTCGCAATACCAGGATCGTCGCGTTGAGCAGCGCCACCAGCAATGAGGTGGCGATTGCGATCGCCCCGACTTGCAAGGTCACGCCAACGGCCTTGAAGAAGGCCGGCAGTGTGCTAAGCATGAAAGCGGTGTCGAAGCTCATGGAAAGGGCCTCGGCACGGGGTCACGAAGGTACGGCATGGGAAGGTCCAGGGTCGGCACGAGGGTTGCTCGGCGTCGTTTCACGAATAGTGGCGCTGTGCCGGTAAGCACGATTCATAGACTCTAAAGGCATAAAAATATTTTTATCGCATATCTATATCACCACCCCGTGACGCTCTGAAATTTCCTTCACCAAACGCGGATCTTTCCGAGAATTTTCCCCTCCAAGGGATTTCAAACTGTGACTTGCACGGCCCATCACATTCAACAAGGAAGACAACGATGAACAGCCCCTGCTTGCCTGCTTCGAACGAACAACTGCTGTGGCTCCTGGCGCTGCGCCGGGCCCTGGCCAGTCAGCGCTGAAGCGCCACTACTGGCTGCCCCCTCTTCAAGCCAGCCCAAACAAAAACGCCGACGCAAAATGCGTCGGCGTTTTTCGTACCAGGTCGCGTATCAGAACGCCGGCAGTACCGCACCGCTGTATTTCTTCTCGATGAATGCCTTCACTTCCGGGCTGGTCAGCGCCTTGGCCAGCTTCTGGATGGCCGCGCTGTCCTTGTTGTCCGGGCGGGCAACCAGGAAGTTCACGTATGGCGAATCGCTGCCTTCGATCACCAGGGCGTCCTTGGCCGGGTTCAGGCCGGCTTCAAGCGCATAGTTGGTGTTGATCATGTCCAGGTCGACCTGATCCAGCACACGCGGGAGCATGGCCGATTCAAGCTCCTTGAACTTGAGCTTCTTCGGGTTCTCGGCGATGTCCTTCGGCGTGGCCAGGGCGTTCTTCGGATCCTTCAGGGTAATCAGCCCAGCCTTCTGCAGCAGCAGCAGGGCACGGCCACTGTTGCTGCCTTCGTTGGGGATGGCCACGGTCGCGCCGTCCTTCAGCTCGGCCAGGCTCTTGACCTTCTTCGAGTAGCCACCAAACGGTTCGACGTGCACGCCGATCACGGTCTCCAGGTGGGTGCCCTTGCCTTCGTTGAAGTTCTTCAGGTACGGCAGGGTCTGAAAGTAGTTGGCGTCCAGGCGCTTCTGGTCGACCTGCACGTTGGGCTGGACGTAGTCGGTGAAGACCTTGATCTCCAGGTCCACGCCTTCCTTGGCCAGGGTCGGCTTGATCAGTTCGAGGATTTCCGCGTGCGGCACAGGCGTGGCGGCGACCACCAGTTTTTCAGCGGCGTTGGCGAGGCCCGCGAACGACAGGGCGGCGGCCAGGGCGGTGGTCAGCAGGGTCTTTTTCATGGTGATCCTTGTTCTATAGCTGGGCCATCGCAGATGGCGAGTCGGGTGCCCATCCGTTCGGGTGGGCGTGAACCGGACAATACCGATTATTTTTATTCCGTAACAATATCTTTTACTTAGCTGCTTATTCCAAAAACAAATCGCCATCATGACCTTTGGTCATGAGCGACACCGCGCGGCTCTAAGGCGCGGTTTCACCCAGTCGCGCCAGGGCTTCGCCCAGCAGCCCACGCAGTTCAGCGAGGGTCTGCGCTTCGCCGCCACGGCGTAGCTGTTCCAGCTGTCGCGCCAGGTTGGCCAGTGGGCGGGTGGCCGGCAGGTCGAGGTGCTCAGGGAGGATTTCATCGCCATCGCTGACCAGCAGGGCGAAGTGAATGACGTTCTCCAGCTCGCGGGTATTGCCCGGCCAGGCATGCGCTTCGAGCGCCTGTTGTGCCGCCTCGCTGATCAGGGGAACCGGCCGATCCAGGCGCACGCTGTAGATCCCCACGAAGTACTCGGCCAACGGCAGGATATCGCCGACCCGATCACGCAGCGCCGGCAACTCCAGCTCGCCTTCGTGCAGGTAATGGTAGAGCCGCTCGTTGAAACGCCCCGCGCGCACTGCCAGCGCCAGGTCGATGCTGGAAGCGGCCACCAGCCGCACATCGACCGCCTGCGGCTGCGTGGCGCCGACCCGGATCACCTCACGATTCTCCAGGGCGGCCAGCAGCTTGCCCTGGATCGCCAGGGGCAGGTCGGCGATCTCGTCCAGATACAAGGTGCCGCCATTGGCCGAGCCGAACCATCCGGCGCGACTGCTGGCAGTACCACCCTGGCTACCCGCGCTATAGCCGAACAGCTCGGCATCGGCATAGGTCGGGCTGATGGCCGCGCAGTTGACCGACACGAACAACCCGCCCCGATCACTGGCGCGATGAATCTGCCGGGCCAGCAGCTCCTTGCCGGTGCCGGTCTCGCCGCGGATCAGCACCGGCAACGGTTGTGGCGCCAGCCGTTCCAGGGCCTGGCGCAGCGCCTGGGAGCGCGGGTCGACGAACACCAGCGCCTTGGCGCGGATGCTCAGCGGGCTCTTGTCCAGCTCGGGGAAGGTCAGCAGCGGCTGACCGAATGGTGTGTGAAATGTCATGGAATACTCCCGCCCCGGCCGCAAGCGGTCGAGGGACTCAGCTCAGTCGATGAAAACCTGTGGATCAGGCGCGGCGCAGGGCGCGCTGGTCGACACGGGCCTGCAGCCGGTAGAGATAGGCAAAGCCTTGCTCCCAGCGCTGGTGCCCGGACTTGACGTTGATATGCCCGGCGTTGGCCAGCAGCCCGGCTTCGGCGCCCCAGGCCTGCGCCAGGTACAACGCGCGCGGCACGCTCACCGCCGGGTCGTTGTCGGAGCTGACCACCTGGCTGGGGAACGGCAGGGCCTGCAGGGGAATCGGCGCAAAATTGCGCAGGGCTGGCGCGCAGTTCGGCCGCTCGACATCCGCCGGTGCCACCAGCAGCGCGCCGCGCACCCTTTGCTGCAAATCAGGGCTGGCCTGGGCGGCCCAATGCGCGACTGTGATGCAGCCGAGGCTGTGGGCGATGAGAATCACCGGCGAGCGCTCGGCGGCAATCTCTTGTTCCAGCGCCTGTACCCAATCGCGTCGTTGTGGCGTGAGCCAGTCGCTCTGCTCGACCCGTGCGCTGTTGGGCAGGCTGCGCTGCCAGTGACTTTGCCAATGGTTGTCTGGCGATCCTTGCCAGCCCGGCACAATCAGGTAACGAATCGACTCATTGCGCATGGGGACGCCTCCGGAAGTTTGCGTGCTTGGGTGCAAGTATAGGGAGGGGGATATATTCGTAAAGGAATAAGAAGCTATTTATTAATAACCAAAAAACTTATATGGAGGAGGCTTGGCTTCGCGCATAAAAAAAGGGCCATCCCCTGCCAAGGAAAATGGCCCCTAAGCACTTGCCTGAAGAAGGTATCGCCGGTCAGCGCGCGGTGATCACCGCCAGCTTGCTGATCCCGGCACGCTCGATCGCCGCCATCGCCCGGGCGACCTCGCCGTAGTTCACACCATCGTCGGCCTGCAACTGCACACGCAGCTCGGCGTCCTTGTCCTTGGCAGCCTTGAGGTTGGTCTCCAGCAGGTCGGGCTGGATCTCGTCCTTGTTGATGAACAGCTTGCCGCTGCCGTCGATGCTCACTACCAGCGGGTCCTTCTGCTCCACCGGTGCCACGGCCTCGGTCTTGGGCAGGTTGATAGGGATGGCGTTGGTCAGCAACGGCGCGGTGACGATGAACACCACCAACAGCACCAGCATGACGTCCACCAACGGCGTGACGTTGATTTCACTCAACACTTCATCGCTGTCCTGGGTCGAGAAGGCCATGTCAGGACGCCTCCTTCACAGGTTGGGTGAAGCCGGTGTGCTGGCGCTGCACCGCCGGATGCACCAGCACGCGGAAGGCACTCTTCTGCGCCAGGCTGTAGAAGTCGTGGGCGAAGTCGTCGAGGTCGGCGGCGGTCAGCTTGAGGCGACGGAGGAAGTAGTTGTAGACCAGCACCGCCGGCACCGCGACGGCGATACCCACGCCGGTGGCCACCAGTGCGGCACCGATCGGCCCCGCCACGGTCTCCAAACTCGCCGAGCCCGCCGCGCTGATGCCCTTGAGCGCTTCCATGATGCCCCACACCGTGCCGAACAGGCCGATGAAGGGTGAAGTGCTGCCGATACTGGCCACCACCGCCAGGCCGGTTTCCAGCGAACGACGCTCGCGAACGATCTGCTGGCGCAGGGCGCGCTCCAGGCGGTCCTGGTGGTTGATGGCCTGGCTCAAATCGTTAGCGTGACCAGGCTCGCCAACCGCGATCGCCGCGAATCCCGCCTGGGCGACACGGGCAGCCGGGCCTGGCAGATCGTGGGCCGGCTCCGCGGCAGAGTCGAGGCTGGACGCGGCCCAGAACTGCTGGTGGAAGCGCTTGTCCTGGTTCTTCAGGCGCACGAACTGCACGACCTTGACCAGGGCCAACGCCCAGGTGGCGACGGAGAAGCCGACCAGCAGCCAGATGACCGCGCCTTCAACGGATTCGAGGGGAGATGCCAACAAGCTCATGATGAAGTCCTTCCTGTGTGCGCTCGCAAGTTAACGAAGCTTGAAATCGATCGGTACGCTGACCCAACCCACCTGGGCCACCTCGCCCTGCTTGGCCGGGACGAAGCTCCAGCGTTTCACCGCGGCTAGCGCGGCGGCGTCCAGAGCGTCGCGACCACTGCTTTTCTGGATCTGGATCTGCCCTGGCTTGCCACTGGGCAGCACCTCGACGCGCAGCAGCACGGTGCCCTCCCAGCCACGGCGCTGGGCCATCTGCGGATATTCCGGCGCCGGGTTCTTGAGGTAGGCGGCGTTGGCCGAGGCTGGCGTCACCGGGGCCGGGGCGGGTGGCGCAGGCGGAGCCGGCGCGGCCACGGGCGTCGGCGTGGGTGGCGGCGCCTCGACCGGTTTCGGTTTCGGCTGCGGTTTTGGCTGTGGCTTGGCCACAGGTTTGGGCAAGACTTTCGGCTTGGGCTTTGGCTTGGCAGCCAACTCGTCGATCACCGGCGGTGGCGGTTCGACCACAGGCGCTGCCGGGGCTGGCGGCGGCAGCTCGACGACCGGCGGCGCGGGCGCGGCGAACTCGATGGTCATGGGCGGAATCTGCGGCGGAACGATGGGCAACGCCGGGGTCGGTGCCTGGTTGATCCAGTAGGCGACGGCACCGTGCAGGGCCAGCACCAGCAGCACCAACGCCAGCTTGTCGCGTCGTTTGAGGCCGCTCAGTGGCGTGCGTTGCAGGCGTAACTGGCCAAGCGGCAGGCGTAGCGTGCGTCCGAGCTCGACCAGGTCGCCCGATGCCGGGTGCCAAGGCTGCTCAAAGGCCCTGACGGCCGACTGGACATTACCCATTGCTAGAAACTCCTGGGGTGTTGATTCAGGTGTGTGGCTGAATCATCGACGGCAGGGGCTTAGGCCATGAAGGAATGTTTAAATTTATTGTTATAGCTTTTTTAGCTATCGATTCTGTCCGGTCCGCTGCAAGCCTTGGCACCAGCGACCTCTAGCCGGGTCGGGTGTTCGACATGCCTGGAAGGCATGAAAAAAATGCTCGAATGGCATGTGGGCAACTGCCCCGCGATTGCGTCCGCCAGGTAACAAAAAACCCGGGACCAGGCCCGGGTTCTTCATTCACATCCAGTAGTTCAGATATCCGCCACCTTCTGCCACACCTTCGGCCGGAAGAACAACGTCTCCCCCCGCGCCAACCCGGTCAGGCTGTCATGATCCTTGACCACCTCGGCCTCGATCAGCTCGCTCTGCCCTTCCACCTTCAAGGTAACCCGGGTGGTGGCGCCCAACGGGCGGATATCGCGGACCTCGGCGGCATGGTGGCCTTCGGTCTCATGGCGCGACAGCGACACCTCGTGCGGACGGAACAGCACGTGGTGGCCTTCGCTCAGCGCCAGGCGGTTGGAGTCACCCAGGAAGTGGTAGACAAAATCGTTGGCCGGTTTCTCGTACACCTCGCCCGGCGAACCGATCTGCTCGATTACGCCCTTGTTCATCACCACGATGCGGTCGGCGACTTCCATGGCCTCTTCCTGGTCGTGGGTAACGAATACCGAGGTCAGGTTGATGTCTTCGTGCAGCCGCGCCAACCAGCGGCGCAGTTCCTTGCGCACCTTGGCATCCAGCGCCCCGAACGGCTCGTCGAGCAGCAATACCTTGGGCTCCACCGCCAGGGCACGGGCCAGGGCGATACGCTGGCGCTGGCCACCGGACAGCTGCTCGGGGTAGCGATCGGACAACCAGTCGAGCTGCACCATGTTCAGCAGCTCGTGGACCTTCTCGGCGATCTTGCTCTCGCTCGGGCGCTCGCCCTTGGGTTTCATGCGCAGGCCGAAGGCGACGTTGTCGAACACGCTCATATGGCGGAACAGCGCGTAGTGCTGGAACACGAAGCCGACGTTGCGATCACGCACGTCGTGCCCGGACACGTCCTCACCATGGAACACGATGCTGCCGTCATCCGGGGTTTCCAGGCCGGCGATGATGCGCAGCAGGGTGGTCTTGCCGCAGCCCGACGGGCCCAGCAGGGCAACCAGCTCGCCGCTGTGGATGTCCAGGTTGATGTTGTCCAGGGCCTGGAAGCTGTTGAAGCGCTTGCTGACGTTACGAACTTCGATCGACATGAATCATTCCTCCGCGGCGCTGTGGCGCAGGCGGTTAATACGGTTCTCGCTCCACTGCTTGAGCAGCAGGATGAAGAGCGCCAGGATCAGCAGCAGGCTGGCCACGCTGAAGGCCGCGACATGGTTGTACTCGTTGTAGAGGATCTCCACGTGCAGCGGCAAGGTGTTGGTGACGCCACGGATATGCCCGGAGACCACCGATACCGCGCCGAACTCGCCCATGGCCCGTGCGGTGCACAGCACCACGCCGTAGATCAGGCCCCATTTGATGTTCGGCAGCGTGACGTGCCAGAACATCTGCCAGCCGTTGGCCCCGAGCAGGCGCGCGGCCTCCTCTTCCTGGGTGCCCTGCTCCTGCATCAGCGGGATCAGTTCACGGGCGACGAACGGCACGGTGACGAAGATGGTCGCCAGGACGATGCCCGGCAGGGCGAAGACGATCTGGATATCGTGGTCCTGCAGCCACGGGCCGAACAGGCCCTGGGCGCCGAACATCAGCACGTAGACCAGGCCGGCGATCACCGGTGACACCGAGAACGGCAGGTCGATCAGGGTCACCAGGATACTTTTGCCACGGAAGCTGTACTTGCTCACGCACCAGGCGGCACTGACCCCGAACAGCAGGTTCAGCGGCACCGAAATGGCCACCGCCAGCAGGGTGAGCTTGAGCGCAGACAAGGCATCGGCCTCGAAGATCGCCTCGAAGAAGGTGCCGAAGCCGTTTTTCAGGGCTTGGGACACCACGATCACCAGCGGCAGCGCCAGGAACAGCGCAAAGACGATCCAGGCCAGGGTGATCAGCACGCGGCGCGAAGTGGCACTGCCACGCCGGGCGGCGTTGGCGGCGGCGGTCGCGCCAAGGGTTGATGAAGACATTAGCGGGCCTCCTTCAAGGGGTTTCGATGCGCCGCTGCAGCAAGTTGATCAGCAGCAGCAGGATGAAGGAAACCACCAGCATCAACACGCCGATGGCAGTGGCGCCGGTGTAGTCGTACTGGTCGAGCTTGACCATGATCAGCAACGGCAGGATCTCGGTCTTCATCGGCATGTTGCCGGCGATGAAGATCACCGAACCGTACTCGCCAACGCCACGGGCAAAGGCCAGGGCGAAGCCGGTCAGCCACGCTGGCAGCAACGCCGGAGCCAGTACATGGCGGAACACCTGCAAAGGCTTCGCGCCCAGGCAGGCGGCAGCCTCTTCCACCTCACGCGGGATGTCAGCCAGTACTGGCTGCACCGTGCGCACCACGAACGGCAGGGTGACGAACGTCAGCGCCAGGGTGATGCCCAGTGGGGTGTAGGCGATCTTGAAACCAAGATCCGTGGCGAACTGACCAACCCAGCCCGCAGGGGCGTACAAGGCGGTCAAGGCAATGCCGGCCACGGCGGTGGGCAGGGCGAACGGCAGGTCGATCATCGCGTCGATGACCTTGCGCCCGGGGAAGATGTAGCGCACCAGCACCCAGGCCAGCAGGGTGCCGATCACGCCGTTGATGATGGCGGCGAACAGGGCGGTGCCGAAACTCAGCTTCAGCGCGGCGATGACCCGCGGCGCGCTGACGATGTTCCAGAACTGCTCCCAGGTGAGCTGCGAGGCATGGATGAACATGGCCGCCAGCGGTATCAGCACGATCAGGCTGAGGTACACCAAGGTGTAGCCCAGCGTCAGCCCGAAGCCGGGTATGACGGGGGAAATGCGACGTGACATAAAGGTCCCTGGTTGAACGCACGAAGCCCGGGAGTCATCCCGGGCCGGTGCAGGCTACTGAAGGGTTTTGTTTGTGGGGCTGCTGCGCAGCCCCGCTTGTTCATTGCCGATCACTGTGCCTGATAAATCTGGTCGAACACACCGCCATCGTTGAAGAACTTCGGCTGCGCAGTCTTCCAGCCACCGAAGTCCTTGTCGATGGTCACCAGGTCCAGTTTCGGGAACTGCTTGCCGAATTCGGCGGCGACCTTCGCGTCACGCGGACGGTAGAAGTTTTGTGCAGCGATCTTCTGGCCAGCCGGGCTGTACAGATGCTTGAGGTATTCCTCGGCGATCTTCTCGTTGCCCTTCTTCTCGGCGTTCTTGTCGACCACCGCCACCGGTGGCTCGGCCAGGATCGACAGCGATGGGACGACGATCTCGAACTTGTCGCTGCCACCGTCTTCCTTCAGCGCCAGGAAGGCTTCGTTTTCCCACGCCAGCAGCACATCGCCCTGGCCGTTGTTGACGAAGGTGATGGTCGAGCCACGCGCGCCGGTATCGAGCACCGGCACGTGCTTGAACAGCTCCTGCACGTAGGCCTTGGCCTTGTCTTCACTGCCGCCGGTCTTCAGGCCGTAGGCCCAGGCGGCGAGGAAGTTCCAGCGGGCGCCGCCGGAGGTCTTTGGATTGGGCGTGATCACCGAGACGTCTTTCTTGATCAGGTCGCCCCAGTCCTTGATGCCTTTCGGGTTGCCCTTGCGTACCAGGAACACGATGGTCGAGGTGTACGGCGTGCTGGCGTCCGGCAGGCGCTTCTGCCAGTCCTCCGGCAGGGTCTTGCCGAGCTTGGCGATCTCGTCGATGTCGCCGGCCAGGGCCAGGGTCACCACGTCGGCGCGCAGGCCGTCGATGACCGCGCGGCCCTGCTTGCCCGAACCGCCGTGGGACTGCTGGATCTTCACCTTGTCGCCGGGGTTGGCGGCTTGCCAATGCTTGATGAACTCGGCGTTGTACTGCTGGTACAGCTCGCGGGTCGGGTCATAGGACACGTTCAGCAATTCGTAGTCCTTGGCGATCGCGGAACCGGCAAAAACGGCACTGGCCAGGGCGGCAAGCGCATAACGGCGGATGGACATGGTGAAGCTCCCGATTGGCATTTTTCTAGTTTTGAAGGGGTGCGGTGTCAGCCGGTCTTGTTGCCGGGCTGCTGCAGGCGGAACTTCTCCTTGCGTTCGATCTGCACCACCTGGGCGTTGTGCACGGTGATCTCCACCGCGCCAAAGCGCAGGTCGCGCAGGGCACTCTGGATTTCACGCAGAATGGTGGCTTCGTCCTGACCGTCGATGCTGCGCAGAGATGCACTCATGCTCGTTCTCCTGTGAGTAAGGGAGCCGGGCAGAGGTTTTGAAGGGGATTTGCGCCTGGCTTGAGGGCAATACTAGTGAGGCGCGGATATTCTTAAAAATACTGTTTAAGAATTTTTATATAACCATTAGCGCGAACACTGAGCCCTGTGGGAGCTGGCAAGCCGGCTCCCACAGGGTGCGCGTGGTTCTCAGGAAGTCTTTTCCGGCTCGCGGATCTTGTACCAGGCCACGTACAGCGCCGGCAGGAACAACAGCGTCAGCAGCGTTGCACTGATGATGCCGCCGATCATGGCGTAGGCCATCGGCCCCCAGAACACTTCCCGGGCAATCGGGATCATGCCCAGGCTTGCCGCCGCCGCCGTCAGCAGGATCGGCCGGCGGCGGTGGTTGGTCGCCTCCACCACCGCGTCCCAGGGGGTGTAGCCCTGCTCTTCGAATTCGTCGATCTGGGTCACCAGGATCACCGAGTTACGGATGATGATCCCGGCCAGGGCGAGGATGCCGAGGATCGCCACGAAGCCCATGGGCGTGCCCGTGGGCACCAGGGCCAGGACCACGCCGATCAGCCCCAGCGGCGCGACGCTGACCACCAGGAACAGCTTCTGCACGCTGTGCAGCTGGATCATCAGGAAGGTCGCCATGAGGAACAGCATCAACGGAATGACATCGGCGATCGGCCCCTGGGCCTTGCCGCTCTCCTCCACCGTACCGCCGGTGGCCACGCCGTAGCCGGGCGGCAGCTTGCCGGCGAATTCGTCGATCTTCGGCTTGAGTTGCGCCACCAGGTTGGTCGGCTGGATATCGCCGACCACCGAGGCCTTGATGGTGATGGTCGGCTTGCGGTCGCGCCGCCACACCAATGGCTGCTCCAGCTCGTAACGCACGGTGGCGAACGCCAGCAGAGGGATGGACACACCACTGGGGCTGACGATCTGCAGGTTCTGCAGGGTGTCGGGGGAGCCCCGCTCGCTGTCCTCGGCCCGGGCAATGACGTCGACCAGGTAGATGTTGTCGTTGACCTGGGTGACCGGCACGCCGCTGACGATGCTGTTCATTACATTGGCCACGTCTTCGGACGAAAGCCCCAGTTGACGCGCCTTGTCCTGGGCGATCTCGATGCGCAGCACCTTACCGGGCTCGTTCCAGTCGTACATCATGTCGCCGATATGCTCGTTGCTGTCGAGCACCGTGGCCAGTTCGATGGCATAGCGGCGCACCTGGTCGATGTCCTTGCCGCTGACCCGGTACTGGATCGGCCGGCCGACCGGCGGGCCCATCTCCAGCGACTGCACGTTGCTGCCGATGCCTACGAAGTCTTCGCGCAGCAGTTTCTGCAGGCGCTCGATCATGCCCTGGCGCTCTTCGAAGCCCTTGCTGACGATCACCAGCTGGGCGTAATAGGGGTTCTGCAATTGCTGGTCGAGGGGCAGGTAGAAGCGAATCGCCCCCTGGCCGATGTAAGTGCTCCAGCGCACCAGGTCGGGGTCGTCCTTGATCTTCGCCTCCAGGCGATCCACCACCTTGCGCGTTTCCTCGATCGAGGCGTTCTGCGGCAGGTCGAGATCGACCAGGATCTCCGGGCGGTCCGAGGATGGGAAGAACTGGTTCTGTACGAAGCGCATGCCCACCACCGACAGTGCGAACAGCACGATGGTGCCGATCACTGTCACCCAGCGGTGGCGCATGCACCACAGCAGGCCATGCTCGAACGCCCGGCCCACCCGCCCAGGTTCGGCCTCGTGGGGCTTGAGCTTTTCGCTGCTGAGGATATGCACGCCCAGCACCGGGGCGAAGAACACCGCCACCACCCACGACACCAGCAGCGCCACGGCGATCACCGCGAACAAGGTATAGGTGTATTCACCGGCCGAGCTGGCATTGAGGCCGATCGGCACGAAACCGGCCACGGTCACCAGGGTTCCGGTCAGCATGGGGAAGGCCGTCGAGGTGTAGGCGAAGGTCGCCGCCTGCTCTTTCGTCTCACCCATTTCCAGGCGCGTGACCATCACCTCCACGGTGATCATCGCGTCATCCACCAGCAGGCCCAGGGCAATGATCAGCGCACCCAGCGAAATCCGCTGCATGGTGATGTCGCTGTACTCCATGAACACGAACACCATGGCCAGCACCAGCGGAATCGAGCAGGCCACCACCAGCCCGGCACGCACGCCCAGGCTGACGAAACTCACCACCAGCACGATCACCACGGCTTCGAACAAGGCACTGGTGAAGCCGCCAACCGCCTGCTTGACCACCACCGCCTGGTCGGACACGGTGTGTACGCCGACCCCGACCGGCAGTTCGCTGACGATGCTATCCATCTTCTTCTTCAGTGCAGCGCCGAACACCTCGATGTTGCCGCCGGCCTTCATGCCGATGGCCAGGCCGATGGCCGGCTGGCCGTTGTAGCGGAAGATCGGTGACGGCGGGTCGACGTAGCCGCGCTCGATGTCGGCGATATCGGCCAGGCGGAAGAAGCGGTCGTTGATGCGCAGGTTGACCGTCTCCAGGTCCTTCTCCGAGGCGAACTGGCCTGTGGTGCGCACCGAGATGCGCTCGGGGCCGGCTTCGATCACCCCCGCAGGGGTCACCGCGTTCTGCGATTTCAGCGCCTCCATGACTTGCCGCTGGTCGATGCCCAGGGCCGCCAGCTTGCGGGTGGAGAAATTCAGGTAGAGCACTTCGTCCTGGGTGCCGATCAGCTCGATCTTGCCGATGTTGTGCACCTCGCGCACCTCGGCGCGGGCCAGCTCCACATAGTCGCGCAGCTGGCGCAAGGTCAGGCCATCGGAGGTGAAGGCATAGATCGAGCCGAACACATCGCCGAACTCGTCATTGAAGCCCGGCCCCTGCACACCCTGGGGAAACTGGCCACGGATGTCCTGGATCTTCTTGCGCACCTGGTACCAGATAGCTGGAATGTCCCTGGCCTTGGTGGTATCGCGCAGATACACGTAAACCGTGGATTCGCCGGGACGGGTATAGCTTTTCACATAGTCGAGCGAATCGAGCTCCTCAAGTTTCTTCTCGATCCGATCGGTGATCTGGTTCAGTGTCTCGGCCTGGGTCGCCCCCGGCCAACGTGTCTGGATCACCATGGTCTTGATGGTGAAGGACGGATCCTCTTCCCGGCCCAGGTTGAAGTAGGAAAACACCCCCATCAGCAGCCCGACGAACATCAGGTACCAGACGAAAGACTGGTGCTTGAGCGCCCATTCGGAGAGGTTGAAGCTTCCTTTCATCGTGCGTCCTCGTCGAATATGACCTTCTGGCCAGGCTTGAGGCTGTTGACGCCGGCGGTGACGACGCGTTCGCCGGGTTGTACACCGGAGGACAGGATGATGCTGTCAGGACCACGCTCCGCCAGGGTGACGTCACGGGTGGCCACGGTCTTGCCCTGCGGGTCGACTACCCACACCTGGGTTTTGCCATCGCGTTCGAGCAGCGCGGAGCGTGGCAACTCGCTGCGCGGCGTCACCGCCGAGGTCAAGGTGACGCTGATCGCAGTCCCCAAGTGGAAGGCGTCCGGGGTGCTGGCCAGGGTCAGGCGGGCGCGGCGGGTACGGGTGGTGGCATCGGCCTGGGGCTCCAGCTCGCGCAAGGTGGCGGTGGTGTTGATGCTAGGGTCGAGCTGCGAGGCGACGGTGAAGGTGAGGTCGTGACGCAATTGTTCGGCCAAAGCGATCGGCAGGTCGATCACCGCTTCCTTCACATCCGGGCGCGCCAGTGTGACCACGGCCTGGCCGGCGCTGACGGTCTGCCCGGCCTCGGCCTGCCAGGCCGTGATCACCGCGGCATGGTCGGTACGCAGGGTACTGTAGCCGAGCTGGTCGCGGGCCTGGCTGACCGCCGAGCGCGCCTGCTCCAGTGACGCGCCAGTGGTCTTCAGGTTGGTCTGGGCAATGTCTAGCTGGGCTTGGGCGCCGACCCCGCGGTCATACAGCTGTTGCTGGCGGCGGGCATCGGCCTGGGCATTGATCCACTGGGCCTGGACCCGCGCAAGGTCGCCTTCGGCGGCACGCAGCTGGTTCTGCTGGTCGGTCGGATCGAGGGTCGCCAGGGTGTCGCCCGGCTTGACCTGGGCCCCGACATCCAGCCAGCGCCGAGCGATGCGGCCAGACACGCGGAAACCCAAGGTGCTCTCGAAACGTGCCTGGATGTTGCCGGCAAAACGCCCAAGCTGCGCTTGCACCTGGGGCTCGACCACGGTCGACAGCACCGGGCGCACGGGTTCGGGCTGGACGTCCTCGTTGCCACAGGCAGCCAGCAACGCACAGGCAGACAATATCGGCAGCAACGGCCTCATGGCGCGACTCCCCCGCTTTTGGCGTCGACCTTTTCGACCTGAATACCTGGGTTCAGCAGCTGGCCACCACTGACCACCACCACCTCACCGGCCTCGAGACCCTCGCTGATCACCACTTTGCCGGTCAGGTAGCGCGCCACCTGGACCTTGCGCAGTTGCGCCTTGTCACCCTCGCTAACCACCCACACGGCGGGCTCGCTCAGCGCCTTGGTCAGGGCAGACCAGGGCAGCTCGACGCTCGGTTTGCCGTGTGCACTGGCCGAAACGGTCACCGGCGCGCCCAGGGCCATGCCCCTGGGCACATCGCGCAGGGCCACCTTGACCTGCACCGTGCCACTCTGGGCCGAGACCGTCGGGGTGATCTCGCGCACATGTCCCTGGGCGGTGATGGTGGGGTTGTCGATCATGCTTACCGTCAAGTCCCTCTCGCTGCTGGGCGCCACCAGCAGCGATTCGTAGACATTGAACACCGCGTCACGGTCGCCATCGACGGCCAGGCTGAAGATCGGCATGGTCGCCTGTACCACCTGGCCGACCTCGGCCTGACGCGCAGTGATAACGCCGTCGGCTTCGGCAACCAATGCCGTGTAGCCCAATTGCTCGTTGGCGTTGGCCAATTGCGCCTGAGCGGCCTTGAGCGCGCTCTGGCTACTACGCAGCGCGGCCTCGGCGGAGTCGTACTCGCTTTGGCTGGTGTAGCCCTTGGGCAGAAGCTTCTGCTGACGCGCGAACGCGGCGCTGGTCTGGGCGACCCGGGCCTGTTCGGCGAACACCTCGGCCTTCGCCGAATCCACGTTGTTCTGCAGGTCTTTGGGGTCAAGACGCGCCAGTACCTGGTTGGCCTTGACATGGTCACCGACATCGACGCTGCGGGCGATGATCTTGCCGCCCACGCGGAACGACAAATCCGTCTGCACCCGCGCCTGCACGTCACCGGTCAGGGTGACCCGGGCGGCAAAATCGGTGGGCTGCACCTGTTGCACCGCGACCCGGGGCAGCACCTGACCAACCTCCTCCTTGCCACAGCCTGATAGCAGGGAAAGCAACCCCAGGCAAACGACCAGCGGCGCACGCTCTAGCGTCATGCAGGCTCCTTGCTTCTCTCAGGTAAAAGGGATGCGTTTGAAAGCGTAGATCAGTGATCGACAAACGGCATTGGCCAGGGTTCAACAAAGCGAGGCGGTATCGGCGATACTGCCGTCCGACCGCTCAAGGATGCCGCCTATGCTCACCACCCTGGCCATTGCCAACTACCGCTCGATCAACCAGCTGGCGCTGCCGCTGGGGCGGCTGAACGTGATTACCGGAGCCAATGGCAGTGGCAAGTCCAACCTGTACAAGGCCTTGCGCCTGCTGGCAGAGACCGCGCGCGGCGGCGTGGTCAACGCGCTGGCTGCCGAGGGCGGGCTGGAATCGACCTTCTGGGCCGGCCCCGAGAAGCTCACCCGGCGCATGCTCAATGGCGAGGTGCCAGTGGAAGGCGGGCCACGCCAGCAAGCCCGGCGGCTGAAGATGGGCTTTGCCGGCGAAGACTTCGGCTACGCGATCAGCCTCGGCCTGCCCGAACCCAGCCGGTCGAAGTTCGCCCTGGACCCGCAGATCAAGCAGGAAACGATCTGGGCCGGCCCCCTGTGCCGACCCGCCAGCCAGCTGGTGCAGCGCAACGCGGGGATGGTCAAGGCCCGCGACGGGCGCCAATGGCAGGTGCTGCACCAGCACATGACCGAGTTCGACAGCCTGTTCGACCAGGTCGGCAGTCTCCAGGGCTCCCCCGAGGTGCCGCATCTGCGCGAGCAGATCCGCAGCTGGCGCTTCTACGACCATTTCCGTACCGATGCCGAAGCGCCCGCCCGACAATCGCGGCTGGGAACGCGCACGCCGGTGCTGCATCACGATGGCCGCGACCTCGCCGCCGCCCTGCAGACCATCGACGAGATCGGCGACCTGCAGGCCCTGCAGGATGCAGTGGCTGACGCCTTTCCCGGCGCCCGGCTTGCGGTCGACGCCCAGCCCGGCGGCCTGTTCGGCCTGCGCTTGCACCAGGCCGGGCTGTTGCGGCCGCTGAGCGCTGCCGAGCTGTCCGACGGGACCTTGCGCTACCTGTTGCTGGTGGCTGCCCTGCTCACGCCGCGCCCACCGAGCATGATGGTGCTCAACGAGCCGGAGACCAGCCTGCATCCGGACTTGTTGCCGGCACTGGCACGCCTGATCCGCCGCGCGGCGCGAGAATGTCAGGTCTGGGTGGTGTCGCACGCGCCGCGGCTGGTGGCGGCCCTGGAGGAGGATGCCGAGTGTAACTCGATCCACCTGGAGAAGACCTTGGGGCAGACCGGTATCGTCGGGCAGGGGATGCTGGATGAACCGGCCTGGAACTGGCCGGACCAAGGCTGAAAAGACCGCGGGGCAAGGCGCATCGGCACACCGGCGATGCGCCTTGCCCCGCGATGCGTTGGCTCAGGCCTGCGCGGCGGCCTGGGCCGGACGACGTACCTGCGGCTGCGAGACGTTCGCCGCGGCGCCCTCCTCGATGGCCTGCTGGATCGCCCGACGACGACGCTCCTCGGCCTGGCGGCTGAAGTACCAGACCATGAAGGTCACCAGCGACACCGACAGCAGGATCAGGCTGGCCACGGCGTTGATCTCCGGCTTCACGCCCAGGCGCACGGCCGAGAACACTTCCATCGGCAGGGTGGTCGAGCCTGGGCCGGAGACGAAGCTGGCCAGCACCAGGTCATCCAGCGACAGGGCGAAGGACATCATGCCGCCCGCTGCCAGCGACGGCGCGATCATCGGGATGGTGATCAGGAAGAACACCTTCCACGGCTTGGCCCCCAGGTCCATGGCCGCCTCCTCGATGGACAGGTCCAGTTCGCGCAGGCGTGCCGACACCACCACCGCCACATAGGCGGCGCAGAATGTAGTGTGGGCGATCCAGATGGTGACGATGCCACGCTCCTGCGGCCAGCCGATCATCTGCGCCATGGCCACGAACAGCAGCAACAGCGACAGACCGGTGATCACCTCGGGCATCACCAACGGCGCGGTGACCAGGCCACCGAACAGCGTGCGACCCTTGAAGCGGGTGACCCGGGTCAGCACGAAGGCCGCCAGGGTACCCAGCGCCACCGCGGCCACTGCCGTGTAGCAGGCGATCTCCAGCGAGCGCATCACCGAACCCATCAGCTGGGTGTTGTCGAGCAGGCCGACGTACCACTTCACCGACCAGCCGCCCCATACCGTCACCAGCTTGGAGGCGTTGAACGAGTAGATCACCAGGATCAGCATCGGCAGGTAGATGAACAGCAAGCCGAGCACCAGCATCAGCTTGGAGAAACTGAAGCGTTTCATGCGCGGCCCTCCATCTCTTTGGCCTGGCTGCGGTTGAACAGCAGGATCGGTACGATCAGGATCGCCAGCATCACTACCGCCAGCGCGGATGCCACCGGCCAGTCACGGTTGTTGAAGAACTCTTGCCACAGCACTTTACCGATCATCAGGGTTTCCGGGCCGCCGAGCAGTTCAGGAATCACGAATTCGCCCACCACCGGGATGAAAACCAGCATGCAGCCGGCGATGATGCCGTTTTTCGACAGCGGCACGGTGATCTTCCAGAAGCTGTTGAAAGTGCTCGAACCGAGGTCGGATGCAGCCTCCAGCAGGCTCTCGTCGTGCTTCACCAGGTTGGCGTACAACGGCAGGATCATGAACGGCAGGTACGAATAGACCACGCCGATATACACCGCCAGGTTGGTGTTGAGGATCTGCAGCGGTTGGTCGATCAGCCCCAGCCACAGCAGGAAGCTGTTGAGCAGGCCGTTGTTGCTGAGGATGCCCATCCAGGCGTAGACGCGGATCAGGATCGCAGTCCAGGTCGGCATCATGATCAGCAGCAGCAGGACGGTCTGCGACTCTTTCCTGGCCTTGGAGATGGCGTAGGCCATCGGGTAGCCGATCAGCAGGCAGAGCAAGGTGCTGAAGAAGGCCACCTTGAGCGAGCCGAGGTAGGCCGCGATGTACAGCTCGTCCTCGGTCAGCAGGCCATAGTTGGCCAGGTTCAGCACCAGCTGGACCTTGCCTTCCAGGTAGGTGTAGATCTCGGTGTACGGCGGGATGGCCACATCGGCTTCGGCAAAGCTGATCTTCAGGACGATGAAGAACGGCAGCATGAAGAACAGGAACAGCCAGATGAACGGCACGCCGATCACCAGGTGCCGCCCCTCCGGGACAAGGCGCTGGAACGCTCGCTTGAGCTTGCGGATTTTCATGACCGCAGCACCACGCCGCTGTCGTCTTCCCACCACACGTAGACTTCGTCGTCCCAGGTCGGGCGGGTGCCCTGGCGCTCGGCGTTGGCGACGAACGACTGGACGATCTTGCCGCTGGGCAGCTCGACGTAGAACACCGAGTGGCCGCCGAGGTAGGCGATGTCGTGGACCTTGCCGCGCGACCAATTGTGCTCGCAGGTCGGCTGCTCGGTGGTGACCAGCAGCTTCTCGGGGCGCAAGGCGTAGGTGATGTGCTTGTCCTCGACCGAGGTGGTGACACCGTGGCCGACGTAGATCTTGCGCTCCAGTTCCGGGCTGGCAATGATCGCGTGGCCTTCGGCGTCGTCGACCACCTCTCCCTCGAACAGGTTGACGTTGCCGATGAACTCGCAGACCAGGCGGCTGGTCGGGGTCTCGTAGACGTCGATAGGGCTGCCGATCTGGGCGATCCAACCCAGGTGCATGATGGCGATGCGCTGGGCCATGGTCATGGCCTCTTCCTGGTCGTGGGTCACCATCACGCAGGTCACGCCCACGCGCTCGATGATCTCCACCAGCTCCAGTTGCATCTGCGAGCGCAGTTTCTTGTCCAGCGCGCCCATCGGCTCGTCGAGCAGCAGCAGCTTGGGACGCTTGGCCAGCGATCGGGCCAGGGCCACGCGCTGGCGCTGGCCACCGGACAGCTGGTGCGGCTTGCGCTTGGCGTACTGGGTCATGTGCACCAGCTTGAGCATCTCGGCCACGCGGGCCTCGATCTCGGCCTTGGGCATCTTGTCCTGCTGCAGGCCGAAGGCGATGTTCTGCGCCACGGTCATGTGCGGGAACAGCGCGTAGGACTGGAACATCATGTTGATCGGCCGCTCGTAGGGCGGCATGTCGGTGATGTCGACGCCATCGAGGAAGATCCGCCCTTCGGTCGGACGCTCGAAACCGGCCAGCATGCGCAGCAAGGTGGACTTGCCGGAACCGGAGCCGCCCAGCAGGGCGAAAATCTCGCCCTTGCGGATTTCCAGGGACACATCGTCCACGGCTACCGTTTCGTCGAACTTTTTCGTGACCCGGTCGATCTTGACCAGCACCTGCTTGGGTTGCTGGCCACCCTCGAGGGCTTTCTTATAGGCACCGGAGGCAACTGCCATGAGTGAAACTCCCAACAAGATTTGTGTGCCCGCCGCTGCGCTGGCGGGCCTGGATTGTTACTTGCCCGACTTGACCTTGGTCCAGCTGCGGGTCATCAAACGTTGCACCTTGGGTGGCAACTCGGCGTTGACGAACATCTTGTCCAGCACTTCCTGCGGTGGGTAAACCGCGGCGTCAGTCCTCACGGCCTGGTCCATCAGGTCGCCAGCCTTGGGGTTCGGGTTGGCGTAACCGACGTAATCACTGACCTGGGCGATAACCTCAGGTTTCAGCAAATAGTTGATGAAGGCATGGGCCTCCTTGACGTTGCTGGCGTCCTTGGGAATCGCCAGCACATCGAACCAGAGGTTGCCGCCTTCCTTGGGGATGGCGTAGGCCAGCTTCACGCCCTTCTTCGCCTCTTCAGCGCGGGCCTTGGCCTGGAACACGTCGCCGGAGAAGCCGGCGGCCACGCAGATGTCGCCGTTGGCGAGATCGGTGATGTATTTCGAAGAATGGAAGTAAGTCACGTAGGGACGCACGGCCAGCAGTTTCTTCTCCGCATCGGCGTAGTCCTTGGGGTTGCTGCTGTTGGGGTCGCGGCCCATGTAGTTGAGCACCGCCGGCAGCATCTCATCGGCGGAGTCGAGGAAGGCCACGCCGCACTTGCTGAGCTTCTTCATGTTGTCGGGCTCGAACAGCACCGCCCAGGAATCGATCTTGTCGGTGCCCAGCGCCGCCTTGACCTTCTCGACGTTGTAGCCAATGCCATTGGTGCCCCACAGGTAGGGGACGGCGTACTGGTTGCCCGGGTCGTTCTTCTCCAGGCGCTTCATCAGCGCCGGGTCGAGGTTCGCATAATTGGGCAGCAGGTCGCGGTCGAGCTTCTGGAACGCGCCCGCCTTGATCTGCTTGCCGAGGAAATGGTTGGACGGCACGACCACGTCATAGCCGGTGCGCCCGGCCAGCAGCTTGCCTTCCAGCGTCTCGTTGCTGTCGAAGACATCGTATTTGGGCTCGATCCCGGTTTCCTTCTGGAAATCGGCGAGCGTGGTGGGGCCGACATAGTCGGACCAGTTGTAGATGTGCACCGTGGGCGCCGCTTGGACGCTGCAAGCCAGCGTCAGACCCGCTCCGGCCATCAAGGCCTGGCGAAAAAAAGAAATAGACAAGTGGGTGGTCCTCACAATCAGTGCCTTTGCGGGCAGTAAACCTCGGCCGCACACGCAAAACCGGCGCGCAACTTACCTTCACGGCGTGGATGCCGCAAACTTATTTGCCGTTACTGGCCTCTGGGCCGGAAAAGCCCGGCCCAGAGGTTGCCGCATCGGGCTTACTTGCCCGACTTGATCTTGGTCCAGCTGCGGGTGATCTCGCGCTGGGCGGTCTTCTCGGGCGCCTTGATCGCGTAGAGCTGCGCTTTCACTTCCTCGGAAGGGTAGATCGCCGCATCGCTGGTAATGTCCTTGTCGACGAACTCGGTGGCTGCCTTGTTACCGTTCGGGAAACGCACGGCGTTGGTAATACCGGCCATCACTTTCGGCTGCAGCAGGTATTCCATGAACTTGTAGGCGGCGTCGACGTTCTCGGCATCTTTCGGGATGGCGACCATGTCATAGAAGGTGCCAGCACCTTCCTTCGGAATGACATAGCTCAGCTTGACCTTGTCGCCGGCCTCGTGGGCACGGGCCTTGGACTGCTCCAGGTCACCCGAGTAACCCACGGCCACGCAGATGTTGCCGTTGGCCAGGTCCGAGATGTACTTGGAAGAGTGGAAGTAGGTGATCGAAGGGCGGATTTTCAGGAACAGGTCCTCGGCCGCCTTCAGGTCTTCTTTCTTGGTGCTGTCGCTCGGTTTGCCCAGGTAGTGCAGCGCGGCCGGGATCATCTCTGTCGGCGCATCGAGGAAGCTCACGCCGCAGCTCTTGAGCTTGGCGATGTTCTCTGGCTTGAACACCACGTCCCACGAGTCGATCTTGTCGACGCCCAGCGCGGCCTTGACCTTCTCCGGGTTGTAGCCGATGCCGATGGAGCCCCACATGTAGGGGAAGGCGTACTTGTTGCCCGGGTCGCTGGCATCGCCGACCGCCTTGAGCAGGGCCGGGTCGAGGTTTTTCCAGCTCGGCAGCTTGGAGCGGTCCAGCTCCTGATAGACGCCGGCCTTGATCTGCTTGGCCAGGAAGTTGTTGGACGGCACGACGATGTCGTAACCCGACTTGCCCGCCAGCAGCTTGGCTTCAAGAGTCTCGTTGCTGTCGAAGACGTCGTAGACGACCTTGATGCCGGTCTCTTTCTCGAAGTTGGCCACGGTGTCCGGGGCGATATAGTCCGACCAGTTGTAGACGTGCAGCACCTTGTCGTCAGCCTGAACAGCGGTGGCCATGGCACCCATAAGGGCGGCGGCCAGCAGCGTCTTGCCCAATTTCTTCATGCGTAATGCTCCAGAATTTATTATCAAGCCATCTGTTCAGCAGCCAGGTCCCACGGGTCACGCGCTGGGCGACTGAAACAGCCGTTAGTCTGGCAAGTTACAAGGCGCTGTTTCAACAAAAGCAGCGCCTGTAACGGACTTAATGTCACCTCGCCAGCCTAGCAGACCGTCATTTAATCGCTTCGTACGTCAAATCCAGGCACTTGCGCGCCTTTTCCACCAGCTCGTCCACTTCTTCGCGGCTGATCACCAGCGGCGGCGCGATGATCATGGTGTCGCCGACGGCGCGCATGATCAGGCCGTTGTCGAAGCAGAAGTTGCGGCAGACCATGCCCACGCCCTTGCCCTCGTAACGGCTGCGGGTGGCCTTGTCCTTGACCAGCTCGATCGCGCCGAGCAGGCCCAGGCCGCGCACCTCGCCCACCAGTGGGTGGTCCTGCAGCTCACGCAGTCGTTTTTGCAAGTAGGGTGCCACTTCATCGCGGGCCTTCTCGACGATCTGCTCGTCACGCAGGATGCGCAGGTTTTCCAGGCCCACCGCTGCCGCCACAGGGTGGCCGGAGTAGGTGAAGCCATGGTTGAAATCGCCGCCTTCGCTGATCACCTTGGCCACAGTGTCACGCACGATCACACCACCCATGGGGATGTAACCGGAAGTCAGGCCCTTGGCGATGGTCATCAGGTCGGGTTCAAGGCCGTAGTAGTCGGAGCCGAACCACTCGCCAGTGCGGCCGAAACCGCAGATCACTTCGTCGGCAACGAAGAGGATGTCGTACTTGGCGAGGATTTCCTTGATCTTCGGCCAGTAGGTGTCTGGCGGAATGATCACCCCGCCGGCGCCCTGGATCGGCTCGGCGATGAAGGCGGCGACATTGTCCTCGCCGACTTCGAGAATTTTCTTCTCCAACTGCTCGGCGGCCCATACGCCGAACTCATCCGGGGTCATGTCGCCACCCTCGCCGAACCAGTACGGCTGCGGGATATGCACGATGCCCGGGATCGGCAGGCCGCCCTGCTCGTGCATGCCGCTCATGCCGCCCAGGCTCGCACCGGCGACGGTGGAACCGTGGTAACCGTTGATGCGACCGATGATCGTCTGCTTGCCCGGCTTGCCCTTGAGCGCCCAGTAGTGGCGGACCATGCGTAGCACGGTGTCGTTGCCCTCGGAGCCGGAGCCGGTGAAGAACACATGGGTCATGCCGGCAGGCGCCACGTCGGTGATCGCCTTGGCCAGCTCCAGCGCCGGCGGGTGGGCCGTCTGGAAGAACAGGTTGTAGTACGGCAGCTCGCGCATCTGCTGCTCCGCCGCCCGTACCAGCTCTTCACGGCCATAGCCGACCGCCACGCACCACAGGCCGGCCATGCCGTCGAGGATCTTGTGCCCCTCGCTGTCCCACAAATGCACACCCTGCGCCTTGGTGATGATGCGCGGCCCCTTTTCCTTCAGCTGTTTGTAGTCGCTGAAAGGTGCAAGGTGGTGCTCGCCGCTCAGGGTTTGCCATTCACGGGTTTGCGGGTTGTTGACGCTCATGTGCTTCTCCATGGTCCGGTGGCCGCGCCCTGGCGGCCTCAGGGTTGATCACACAGCAAACAGCAGGAACTCTCGCTCCCAGGAGCTGATGACGCGCTTGAAGTTCTCGTGCTCGGCGCGCTTGGTGGCGACGTAGCCGGTGATGAATTTCTTGCCCAGGTACTGCTCCAGCGCACGGCTGATTTCCATGCGCTCGAGGGCGTCCTCGATGGTCAGCGGCAGGCGCAGGTTTCGGCGCTCGTAGCCGCGGCCCTGGACTGGCGCGCTGGCCTCGATGCCTTCGACCATGCCGATATAGCCGCACAGCAGGCTGGCGGCGATGGCCAGGTACGGGTTGGCGTCGGCGCCCGGCAGGCGGTTCTCGACCCGGCGGTTCTGCGGCCCGGCATCCGGTACGCGCAAGCCGACGGTGCGGTTCTCTTCGCCCCACTCGACGTTCACCGGCGCGGAGGTGTCCGGCAGGAAGCGGCGGAACGAGTTGACGTTGGGGGCGAACAGCGGCAGCGCCTCGGGGATGAACTTCTGCAGGCCGCCGATGTGATTGAGGAACAACTCGCTCATGCTGCCGTCGGCGTTGGAGAAGATGTTCTTGCCGGTGACGGCATCTACCACGCTCTGGTGCAGGTGCATGGCGCTGCCCGGCTCGCCGGTCATCGGCTTGGCCATGAAGGTGGCGGCCACGTTGTGCTTGAGCGCCGCCTCGCGCATGGTGCGTTTGAACACCAGGATCTGGTCGGCCAGGTGCAGGGCGTCGCCATGACGGAAGTTGATTTCCATCTGCGCGGTGCCGTCCTCGTGGATCAGCGTGTCGAGGTCCAGCTGCTGCAGCTCGCACCAGTCGTAGACGTCCTCGAACAGTGGGTCGAATTCGTTGGCCGCCTCGATGGAGAACGACTGTCGGCCGGTTTCCGGGCGGCCGGAACGGCCCACCGGCGGCTGCAGCGGAAAGTCCGGGTCTTCGCTACGCTTGGTCAGGTAGAACTCCATCTCGGGGGCGACGATAGGCTGCCAGCCTTTGTCTGCGTAGAGTTTAAGGACCTTCTTCAGCACGTTGCGCGGCGACAGCTCGACCGGGTTGCCCTTCTTGTCGTAGGTGTCGTGGATCACCTGGGCGGTCGGCTCGATGGCCCATGGCACGAGAAACACCGCGTTCTCGTCGGGGCGGCAGATCATGTCGATATCGGCCGGGTCGAGCAGTTCGTAATAGATGTCATCGTCGACGTAATCGCCGGTCACGGTCTGCAGCAGCACGCTCTCGGGCAGGCGCATGCCCTTTTCGGCGATGAATTTGTTGGTGGGCGAGATCTTGCCGCGGGTGATACCGGTCAGGTCGCTGATCAGGCATTCCACTTCGGTGATCTTGTGCTCTTTCAACCAATCGGTGAGCTGGTCGAGGTTGTTACTCATAAATACCTCAGGAGGTAATGTGGCGCGGTTGGCGGCAACCGGCGGCCACTGACGCCAAGCGTCGGACAAAGTCGGCGCGCAGCGCGCCGAGGGGCCAGGACAGGCCCGCGCCTTGATTCTGGATGCTGTGCATGGCTAAAGCAAAAACCCTCGCGCAGGACGACAATGGATACACGCCATGGGCGCGCGTCCGGATAGAAAACGAAGGGCAGAAGGAAAGGAGGTGTTGCGCTAAAGCGTTACGAGGCATGGCTTTTTCAAGCGAACCGTCAATTATTGCGGCCAGCGCGGCGCCCCTTCGAAGCAGGCGTGCAGTGACCGGACGGCAACCGGGAGATGTACCTGAACGCACCGTGCATGCGGCGCTGGCAGGTCTCGACAGGCGGACCATGTGACCCTCGTATTATTGTGTTCTGGGTTGATGCCGAGCTTAGCCTCGTTCATTTTTTTACACAACTCCCCCGTAAAAAATAAAACACGCCCCGCTCGGGATAACCCTTCAAGTCGAAAATAGCGGATAATGGCACGCCCCGAGATGCAGCAAATCTGCCGTAGATGTGCCATTTAAGGGCATCAGGGTGCTGGCTTGACTTAACCTGGTCTTTCCGATTGACTGGGGTTGCAAGCCCCCCTTGATTGATATTTTTAACAACAAAGGTGTTGCATCATGTCGGTACCCCCGCGTGCCGTTCAGCTTAACGAAGCGAACGCGTTCCTTAAGGAACATCCTGAGGTTCTCTACGTTGACCTTCTGATTGCAGATATGAATGGTGTGGTGCGCGGCAAGCGCATAGAGCGCACCAGCCTCCACAAGGTTTACGAGAAAGGCATCAACCTGCCGGCCTCCCTCTTCGCCCTGGATATCAACGGTTCAACCGTCGAAAGCACAGGCCTGGGCCTGGACATCGGCGATGCCGACCGTATCTGCTACCCGATCCCCGACACTCTCTGCAACGAGCCTTGGCAGAAGCGCCCGACCGCGCAGCTACTGATGACCATGCACGAGATCGAAGGCGAGCCGTTCTTCGCAGACCCCCGTGAAGTACTGCGCCAGGTGGTGAGCAAGTTCACCGACCTGGGCCTGACCATCTGCGCCGCGTTCGAGCTGGAGTTCTACCTGATCGACCAGGAGAACGTGAACGGCCGCCCGCAGCCGCCACGCTCGCCGATTTCCGGCAAGCGCCCGCAGTCGACCCAGGTGTACCTGATCGACGACCTCGACGAATACGCCGACTGCCTGCAGGACATCCTCGAAGGTGCGAAGGAGCAAGGCATTCCTGCCGACGCCATCGTCAAGGAAAGCGCCCCGGCGCAGTTCGAAGTCAACCTGCACCACGTCGCCGACCCGCTCAAGGCCTGTGACTATGCGGTGCTGCTCAAGCGCCTGATCAAGAACATCGCCTACGACCATGAAATGGACACCACCTTCATGGCCAAGCCCTACCCGGGCCAGGCAGGCAACGGCCTGCATGTACACATTTCCGTGCTGGACAAAGATGGCAACAACATCTTCACCAGCGAGGATCCCGAGCAGAACGCCGCGCTACGTCACGCTGTCGGCGGTGTGCTCGAGACCCTGCCCGCCTCGATGGCGTTCCTTTGCCCGAACGTCAACTCGTACCGCCGTTTCGGCGCGCAGTTCTATGTGCCGAACGCACCGAGCTGGGGCCTGGACAACCGTACCGTGGCGCTGCGCGTGCCGACCGGCTCGCCGGATGCCGTGCGCATCGAGCACCGCGTGGCCGGCGCCGACGCCAACCCGTACCTGATGATGGCTGCGGTACTGGCCGGCGTGCACCATGGCCTGACCAACAAGGTCGAACCGGGCGAGCCGATCGAAGGCAACTCGTACGAGCAGCTGGAGCAGAGCCTGCCGAACAACCTGCGCGATGCACTGCGCGAGCTGGACGACAGCGAGATCCTCAACAAGTACATCGATCCGAAGTACATCGACATCTTCGTCGCGTGCAAGGAAAGCGAGCTGGAGGAGTTCGAGCACTCGATCTCCGACCTCGAGTACAACTGGTACTTGCACACCGTGTAAACGAAAACGCCGCCCACAAGGGCGGCGTTTTTCATTGCCTCGGCATCAGAGCGGTTTCTCGAAGATCTTCGAATTACGCTGGTAGTTGTACAGCGAAGCCCGCGCCGCCGGCAGCCTTTCCACGCCACTGGGCGAGAAGCCGCGCTCACGGAACCAGTGTGCGGTCCGGGTCGTCAGCACGAACAAGGTATTGAGCCCCAGCGTGCGCGCCCGCTCCTCGATGCGCTCGAGCAGTTCGTCACCACGCCCGCCATGCCGGTACTCCGGGTTTACCGCCAGGCACGCCAGCTCCCCCGCCTCGGAATCGGCAATCGGGTAAAGCGCCGCGCAGGCGATGATCATGCCCTCGCGCTCGACCACGCTGAACTGTTCGATCTCCCGCTCCAGCACCTCCCGTGAACGGCGCACCAGGATGCCCTGCTCTTCCAGCGGGCTGATCAGCTCCAGCAGGCCGCCGACATCCTCGATGGTCGCCTCGCGCACCACCTCGAACTGCTCCTGGGACACCAGCGTGCCACCGCCCCCACGGGTGAACAGCTCGGTCAGCAGCGCGCCGTCCTCGGCATAACTGACTATATGACTGCGTGCCACACCGCCCTTGCAGGCCTCGGCGGCGGCATCCAGCAGCTCGGCCTGGTAGTCACTGCCCAGCCGCTGCAGGTGCGGCGCGATATGCTGCGGGCGCAGCTCGCGCACCAATTGCCCACGCTCGTCCAGCAGACCCGGCTCGGCCCCGAACAGCAGCAACTTGTCGGCGCCCAGCTCGATGGCGGCGCGGGTGGCCACATCCTCGCAGGCGAGGTTGAAGATCTCGCCGGTCGGCGAATAGCCCAGCGGCGACAGCAACACGATGGAACGTTCATCGAGCAGGCGATTGATGCCCTTGCGGTCGACGCGGCGCACTTCTCCGGTATGGTGATAGTCGACCCCTTCAAGCACCCCGATTGGCCGTGCCGTGACCAGGTTGCCGGAGGCCACCCGCAGGCGCGAGCCCTGCATGGGCGAGGCCGCCATGTCCATCGACAGGCGCGCTTCAATGGCCAGGCGCAGGGCGCCGACAGCGTCGATCACGCAGTCCAGCGTGGCCGCATCGGTGATGCGCATGCCATGGTGATAGTGCGGGGTCAGGCCGCGTGCGGCGAGGCGACTCTCGATCTGCGGACGTGAACCGTGGACCAGCACCAGGCGCACGCCCAGGCTGTGCAGCAGCACCAGGTCGTGGACGATGTTGCCGAAGTTCGGGTGCTCGACGCCATCACCGGGGAGCATGACCACGAAAGTGCAATCGCGGTGGGCGTTGATGTAGGGAGAAGCATGGCGCAACCAGTTGACGTAATCGGGCATGACAAGGCCTGTGGATAAGTGAACGGAGAACGAAAAGGCGCACAACGTTCGAAAGTCATCGTCGGAACAGGCTTGCGGTCACGCGCGGTCTCCTCTGCTCAGGAAAGCTCAATGGTTCAGGCAATAGTGCCGGATCAGGTCACGCAATAGACGCACGGTAGGCTCGATACGTGACATTTCAAGGTACTCGCCGGGCTGATGGGCACAGGCGATGTCCCCGGGCCCCAGCACGATGGTCTGGCAACCGAGCTGCTGAAGATAAGGCGCTTCGGTACCAAAGGCCACTGCTTCGGCGCGATGGCCGGTCAGGCGCTCGGCCAGGCGCACCAGCTCGCTGTCGGCAGCCTGCTCGAACGGGGGCACTTCCGGGAACAGCGGCGCATAGTCGATACGCACTTCATGACGTTCGGCCAGCGGGGTGAGCTTGCCGCGGATCGCTGCGCGCAGCTGCTCCACATCCATGCCTGGCAACGGGCGCAGGTCGAACTCCAGGGCGCATTGACCACAGATGCGGTTGGGGTTGTCGCCGCCATGTATGCAGCCGAAGTTCAGGGTCGGGGCAGGCACCGTGAACTGGGGGTTGCGGTACTGCTCCTGCCAGCTGCGGCGCAGCGCCATCAGCTCACCCATCACCGCATGCATGGCCTCCAGGGCGCTGCGGCCCAGGTTCGGATCCGACGAATGGCCACTGCGCCCGAGAATGTCGATGCGGTCCATGAGGATGCCCTTGTGCATGCGGATCGGCTTGAGCCCGGTGGGCTCGCCGATCACCGCCGCCCGCCCGAGGGGCTGGCCGGCCTCGGCCAGGGCCCGGGCCCCGGACATCGAGCTTTCTTCGTCGCAGGTGGCGAGGATCAGCAGAGGCTGCTTGAAATCGTGCTCGAGCAGCGGGATCACCGCCTCGATGACGAGGGCGAAGAAGCCCTTCATGTCGCAACTGCCCAGGCCGACCCAACGGCCATCGACTTCGGTGAGCCTGAGCGGGTCGCTGCTCCACAGTTGCGGGTCGAAGGGCACCGTGTCGCTGTGCCCGGCCAGCACCAGCCCGCCCGGGCCGGTGCCGCGGCTGGCCAGCAGGTTGAACTTGCCAGGGCTGACCTGTTGGATCTCGCAGGTGAAACCCAGGTCACCCAACCAGCCGGCCAGCAGGTCGATGACGGCTCGGTTGGACTGGTCCAGCGCAGCCTGTGTGCAACTGACCGAAGGTGCGGCGATCAGGGCGGCAAACTGGTCTTTCAGCGATGGCAACGGCATGCGCGGATTCCTCGGAGGCGTGAGGGGCATCATAACAATGCAAAAGACCCGCAAGGCAAGCGCGCGCCCACAAGCAAGGATTCAAGCCGCAAGTGCTGTAGACTGCCCAATCACGATGCCCCTCCTTCCGAGCCCGCGATGCACACAGAAACCGAACTCAAACTCCGCGCCAGTCGCGAGACCCTTGCCGCCCTGCGCGAGCACCCGCTGCTGAAAAAGCGCAACAAGTCCGGCTGGCAGACCCGCGAACTGCTCAACCAGTACTTCGACACCCCGGAGCGCGACCTGTCCGCCGCCCGTGTCGCCCTGCGCCTGCGCCGCGACGGCGAGGTCATCATCCAGACCCTCAAATGCCGCGGCCAGAGCGTGGCCGGCCTGTCCGAGCGCAACGAGTTCGAATGGCACCTGGACAAGGTCAAGCTCGACCTGAAGAAACTCGATGGCACCTGCTGGCCCGAGCAACTGGCCGGGCTGGACAAGAAGGCCATCAAACCGCTGTTCACCACCGATTTCACCCGCGAGTACGCCGAGATCGCCTGGGGCCGCGGCAAGGCCAAGGTAGTGATCGAAGCGGCCATCGACCAGGGCTTCGTGATCGCCGGCAAGCGCAAGGAAGAAATTTGCGAGCTGGAACTGGAACTGCGTGAAGGTGCCCCAGAGGCGCTGCTGGAACTGGCCGCCGAGCTGTCTGCCAGCCTCGCCCTGATGCCTTGCGACATCAGCAAGGCCGAGCGCGGCTACCGCCTGCTCGATCCGGACAGCTACGAGCTGGGCCTGCCGGTGACCGAGCTGCACGCCGAGATGCCGATGGACGACGCCTACGCCGCCCTGGCCTGGCAACTGCTGGGCAGCAGCCAGCGCCTGGCCGAGCAGTATCGCCACAATGGCCACTGGCGCCTGCTGCAGGACTGGGTTCGCTGTCTGGCCGAACTGCGCGCCCTAACCGCCAGCCTCGGCCAGGCGGCACCGCGCCCGACCACCCGCGCCCTGCGCGCCAGCCTCGATGCGTTGCTGGAAGACTGGCGCCCGCTGGTATTGGCCGGCAATGACGACGAGGACATCCGTCGCGCCGCCCCCGAGCAGTTCGCCGAAGAGCTGGAAGATCCGCGCTGGGGCCAGTTCTCCCTGGAGACCGCACGCTGGCTGACCGCCCGCGCCTGGACCGTCGAGCGCAAGGGCCGTGGCGAGCGCCAGGGCAAGGCGCAGCTGGCCAGCTGGCTGCAGCACTTGCTGGGCGAGGAAGCCCGCGCCCTGAAGCTGCCGCTGTATGTGCAGCGTCCAGAGGACCTGGCCGAGCAACTGCCGCGCATCGAGACCGTGCAGACCTGGCTGCACCACGCCCGCCAAGTGCTCGACCTGCCACAGCAGGACCGCCTCTACGGCGAGCTGAACAAGCTGCACGAGCTGGCTGAACTGCCGCTACTGGAGGAAGACAAGGGCGAACTGCTCGAAGCCCGCATCGAGCAGGCTCGCGCCATCGAGCAGAACCGCGCCTGGAAGCACCTGCTCAAGGCCTGAGTGGCCGCCCGCTCCTGCACTCGTGGGAGCGGGCTTGCCCGCGATTGGCTCTTCAGGGCCTCAGCGGCAGGCTCGTGGTCGACTTGATCTCCGACAACGCCACGATCGAGTTGACTTCCTGAATACCCGGCACGTTCGACAGCTTTTCGAAGAAGAACCGCTCGTAAGCCTCGATATCCGAGGTGACGATACGCAGCAGGAAGTCCACCGCCCCCATCAGCACATAACATTCCAGCACTTCGGGAAAACCGCGGATCGCCTCGGTGAACTCGGCGAAGTTCGAACGGCCATGGGCGTTGAGCTTCACTTCGGCGAAGATCTGCGTGTTCAGCCCTACCTTCTTGCGGTCCAGCAGCGTCACCTGGCCGCGAATCACCCCCTCCTCTCTCAGGCGCTGAATGCGCCGCCAGCAAGGTGACTGCGACAGGCCCACACGCTCGGCGATCTGCGCGCTGGACAGCGAGGCGTCGTCTTGCAGCAGTTCAAGAATGCGCCGGTCATAAGCGTCCAATTCGCCAAGCATTATTAATTCTCCAATTTGCATTTTTGCGAATTAAAAAATTCGAATTAGCGCGATATTGGCGAATCATAGCGAAAAAATGCCCCGTCTGACGTGCAAGAATTTCTCCACTTTCGCGGAGACCCAGCATGAACGCACTCGAACGGCCCCTCAACTTGCCCCGCCTCGACGCCTGGGCCGCCAACACTGTCCACTGCACTGTGCACTACCGCCTGCAGGCCGACGCCGAACCGGACAGCCTGTGTCGCGTGCTCAACCTGTTCGCCCTGCAGTTCCTCACCCCGCACAGCGTCAACGTGAGCCAGTGCGACGATCTGCTGGACGTGGCGATCGGCGTCGGCGGCCTGAGCTGGCACCGAGCCGAAGTCATCGCGCAGAAACTGCGCAACCTGGTCTGCGTTAGCGAAGTGTGCCTGGCGAACCTGCCACAGCTTGCGGAGGTCGCCCGCCGTTGAAACCGGCAGGCAATGTCCGGAAACCCTTTGCACCGACGCCGTGCGTCCTGCACGACTAGCCTTGCCCAAGCCTCTGAAGCCCGGCAAGGACGCTTGCATGCTCGCCAACGACCACCTTGATCTCGACCTCAATCGCCTGCTGGACGCCTTGCTGGCGGAGCAGCGGATCGCCCCCGAAGCCGCGCTCGCGGCTCTCGAGCGCGCCAAGGCCCACCCTGGCGAACATCCCCTGGAGCTGATCGCCGCCATCGGCCACCCGCTGGGGCTGGATGCCCTGTGCCGTTGGTTGGCAGACCGGGTTGGCCAGCCATTTCTGGCAATCGACCCCTTGCAGGTCGACCTGGTGCGCGTGGCCGGGCTGATGTCCGCCGCCTTCGCCCAGCGCCATGGCATCCTCGCCGTGGCCGTGGATGAACACAGTGTCACGGTGGCCAGCGCCCAGCCTTATCAACGCGAATGGGAGGCAGACCTGAGCCGCAGCCTGGGCAAGGCAGTGCGCCGGGTGCTGGCCAGTCCGCGACAGCTGCGCCAGCTGCGCCCGACCTTCCTGGGCCTGGCCCACTCCGTGCGCGGCGCAGGCCTTGGCCAGTTGCCCCGCCTCGGCGAGCTGGAGCAACTGCTCGAACTAGGTGCCAGGCAAACCCAGGCCAGCGCGGACGATGCCCATATCGTGCACATCGTCGACTGGATGCTGCAGTACGCCATTGAGCAGCGCGCCAGCGATATCCACCTGGAGCCCCGCCGTGAACAAGGCCATCTGCGCCTGCGCATCGATGGCCTGCTGCACGCGGTGTATGCCTTCCCGGCCAGCGTCACCCTGGCAATGGTCAGCCGGCTGAAGCACCTGGGCCGCATGAACGTCGCCGAGAAGCGCCGGCCACAGGACGGCCGCCTGAAAACCCGCCTGCCCAGCGGCGCCGAGGTGGAGCTGCGCCTGTCCACCCTGCCCACCCCGTTCGGCGAGAAGCTGGTGCTGCGCCTGTCCGACCCTCAACAATTGCACGACAGCCTCGAAACCCTGGGCCTGGAGGGCGCGTTGCTGGAGCAGTGGCTGGCCTTGCTGCAACAACGTCAGGGCATCCTGCTGGTGACGGGGCCGACCGGCTCGGGCAAGACCAGCACCCTGTACGCCAGCCTCCGGCACCTGGCCAGCCCCCAGGTCAACCTGTGCAGCATCGAGGACCCGATCGAGCGCCTTGAACCGATGATCAACCAGTTGCAGGTCCAACCCAGCCTGGAGCTGGACTTCGCCAGCGGTGCCCGCGCCCTGCTACGCCAGGACCCGGACATCATCATGATCGGCGAAATCCGCGACCGGGAAACCGCCCAGGTGGCCGTGCAGGCGGCCCTCACCGGGCATCTGGTGTTGTCGACCCTGCATACCCAGGACGCCTGCGGCGCGATCACCCGCCTGCTGGAGCTGGGTGTCGCCGACTACTTGATCAGGGCGACTCTGCTCGGGGTCATGGCCCAGCGCCTGGTGCGCACGCTATGTCGCGCATGTCTGGAGCTTCGCCCGCAGGATCGCCAGGCCTGCCGGCAATGCAGGGGCACGGGTTTCCATGGGCGTACCGGGCTGTTCGAACTGCTCCAGGTCAGCACCGCGTTGCGCGAACGGATCACCCCCGCCAGCGACCTCGCAGCCCTGCGGCAACAGGCCAAGGTAGACGGGCTGCGTGACCTTCGACGGCACGGTGGGGAGCGGGTCGCCCAGGGCAGAACCTGTACCGAAGAGGTCCTGCGGGTCTGTGGATAACCAAGAAATCTCCTTTGTAGCCGGGAACTTGGGGCCATGGGCAACGATCAAATCGGCATCTCAACCGCCCTCATACACCGAGGTGATTCATCATGCGTCTCAAAACAGCCATCGCAGCCACCGTCCTGTTCTCGCTGCCCCTTGGCTCCGCCATGGCCGACACGTTCTGGCGCAATATCATCTCCTCCGGTGCGACCACCGCCTCGACCTACCTGACCTTCAAGGACCACAAGCTGATCGTCGCCGCCCAGGACGACGCCGGCAGCTTCGTTGCCAGTGAGGGCGCCATTCGCGGGCCGTTCCTGGAAGCAGCGATCCGCCAGGTGCGCGCGGACAATCCGGGCGTGCAGGCCAGTGACATGGAACTGGCCAACGCGATCCTGGCCAAGAACGCCGTGGCCGAGTAAGTCCATTCCTGCAGTGGAGGTGGATCGCTAGCTCAACGATACGCCTCCACCGGCACGCACGCGCAGAACAGATTCCTGTCCCCATACACATTGTCGACCCGGTTCACCGCCGGCCAGTACTTGTGCTGGCGGGCGTGAGCGCTGGGGGCGATGCCCTGCTCGAGACTGTATGGCCGGCTCCACGGCGCCAGTACATCGGCCAGGGTATGCGGCGCGTGCCTGAGCGGGTTGTCCTCGGCCGGCCAGTTGCCTTCCTCGACTTCGGCAATCTCCGCCCTGATCGCCAGCATCGCTTCGACGAAACGGTCCAGCTCGGCCTTCGACTCGCTCTCGGTGGGCTCGACCATCAACGTGCCCGGTACCGGGAACGACATGGTCGGGGCATGGAAGCCATAGTCCATCAGGCGCTTGGCCACGTCCTCCTCGGTAATGCCGGTCAACGCCTTGAGCGGGCGCAGATCGAAGATGCATTCATGGGCCACGCGCTGGTTGCGCCCGCGATACAACACCGGGAAGGCATCGCGCAGCTGGCTGGCCAGGTAGTTGGCGGACAGGATCGCCACCTCGCTGGCATCGGCCAGCTGCGGCCCCATCATGGCGATGTACATCCAGCTGATCGGCAGGATGCTGGCGCTGCCCCACGGCGCCGCGCTCACCGCGCTGTTGTTCGGGTCCAGCCCCGGCACCGGCACCACCGGGTGGCTGGCCACGAACGGCTTGAGGTGTGCCCGGATGCCAATGGGCCCCATGCCCGGGCCACCGCCGCCATGGGGGATGCAGAAGGTCTTGTGCAGGTTCATGTGCGAGACATCGGCACCGATGTCCGCCGGCCGCGTCAGCCCCACCTGGGCATTGAGGTTGGCGCCGTCCATGTAAACCTGCCCGCCAAGCTGGTGCACCACCTCGCAGATCTCGCGGATGCCCTCTTCGTACACCCCATGGGTAGACGGGTAGGTCACCATCAGGCATGACAGCCGCTCGCCGGCATGGCGCGCCTTGGCCTTGAGATCATCGAGGTCAACGTTGCCATCCTCGTCGCACTCGACGATCACCACTTCCATGCCGGCCATCTGCGCCGACGCCGGGTTGGTGCCATGGGCCGAGGACGGGATCAGGCAGATCGTGCGCCCGGCCTGGTGGCGGCTCTGGTGATAACGAGTGATCGCCATCAGCCCGGCGTACTCGCCCTGGGCGCCCGAGTTGGGCTGCATGCAGATCGCATCGAAGCCGGTGATGGCACACAACCAGGCTTCGAGCTCATCGATCATCGCCTTGTATCCTTGCACCTGCGCCGCCGGGGCGAACGGATGCGGCTGGGCGAATTCAGGCCAGGTGATGGGGATCATCTCGCTGGTGGCATTGAGCTTCATGGTGCACGAGCCCAGCGGGATCATCGACTGGTTGAGTGCCAGGTCCTTGTTCTCCAGCTGCTTGAGATAGCGCAGCATCTCGGTCTCGCTGTGGTGCAGGTTGAACACCGGGTGCTGCAGGATCGGTGTGCGCCGCACCAGCGCGCCGGGGATGCCTTCGGGCAGGGCCTGCTGGTCGAGGGCGGCAATGTCCAGGCCGTGGTCGACGCCAAGAAAGATATCGAACAGCTTCAGCACCGTGGCTTCGTCGCAGGTCTCGTCCAGGCTCAGCCCCAGGTGCCCGCGACCGAGAATGCGCAGGTTGACGCGGGCGTCCTCGGCGCTTTCGATGATCGCCGCCTGGGTGCCGCCGACGTCCAGCGTCAGGGTGTCGAAGAAATGCTGGTTGAGGCGCTTGATGCCTTTGGCTTCGAGGCCGGCGGCGAGGATGAACGTCAGCCGATGCACGCGCTGGGCGATGCGCTGCAAGCCCTCGGGGCCATGATAGACGGCGTAGAAGCCGGCGATGTTGGCCAGCAGCACCTGGGCCGTGCAGATGTTGGAGTTGGCCTTCTCGCGACGAATGTGCTGCTCGCGGGTCTGCAGGGCCATGCGCAGCGCGGTGTTGCCACGGGCATCACGTGATACGCCGATGATGCGCCCGGGCATGGCGCGCTTGTAGTCGTCGCGGCAGGCGAAGTAGGCCGCGTGCGGCCCGCCATAGCCCATGGGCACGCCAAAGCGCTGGGTCGAGCCGAGCACCACGTCGGCACCCAGTTCGCCGGGCGGCGTCAGCACCACCAGGCTGAGGATGTCGGCGGCGACGCAGGCCAGGGCCTGCTGGCCATGCAGCTGGTCGATCAGCGGGCGCAGGTCGCGCACCTCGCCGTGGGTATCGGGGTATTGCAACAGCGCGCCGAACACTTGGTGCCGGCCCAGGTTATCCACCGAATCGACGATCAGCTCGAAGCCGAACCCCTCGGCGCGGGTCTTGAGCACCGACAGGGTTTGCGGGTGGCAGTGCTCGTCGGCGAAGAAGGCGTTGCTCTTGCTGCGCGCCACGCGCTTGGCCAGGGCCATCGCCTCGGCCGCGGCGGTGGCCTCGTCTAGCAGCGAGGCATTGGCCAGGGGCAGGCCGGCAAGGTCGATGACCATTTGCTGGAAGTTCAGCAGCGCCTCCAGCCGGCCTTGGGCGATCTCCGGTTGGTAGGGCGTGTAGGCGGTGTACCAGCCAGGGTTCTCCAGCACGTTGCGCAGGATGACCGTGGGGGTGATGGTGGCGTGGTAGCCCATGCCGATCAGGCTGGTCCACAGCTGGTTCTGCGCAGCGTAGCCCGCGAGTTTGGCCAGTGCGGCCTGCTCATCGAGGGCCGGCGGCAGGTCGAGTGGGCGATTGAAGCGGATGCCCGGCGGCACCGTCTGCTCGATCAGTTCACTGCGGCTGGCGACGCCGAGGGCGTCGAGCATGGCCTGCTGCTCCTGGGCATCGGGCCCCAGGTGGCGACGCAGGAAAGGGTTGGACTCTTGCAGTTGGCTCAGCGATGGCGACTGGGACATGGCGACGATCTCTTCCTGGACCAGCTCTCATGGAGACTTACAAGTCTAGGAAGGATTGCCGAATGTGCGGGGATTATTGCGTTTGCCGTGCGGCCCTTATCGCGGGGCAAGCCCACTCCCACAAGGAATACTCCGTGGGAGCGGGCTTGCCCCGCGATAAGGGCGGCCCTGTTACTCGCCGATCAGCGCTGTATAGCCTGCTGCATCCAGCAGCTTGTCCAGCTCGGACTTGTCGCTCGGCTTCAGCTTGAAGATCCACGATTCGTAAGGTTCTTCGTTGAGCAGCTCCGGGCTGTCGGCCAGTTCTTCGTTGACCGCGATGACTTCACCACCCACCGGCGCATAGATATCCGAGGCGGCCTTGACCGACTCGACCACGCCAGCGGCGTCGCCTGCGGCGAACACCTTGCCGACTTCGGCCAGCTCGACGAACACCACGTCACCCAGCGCTTCCTGGGCATGATCACTGATACCCACGGTCACCGTGCCATCGGCTTCCAGGCGAGCCCACTCGTGGCTTTCGGCAAAACGCAGGTCGGCGGGGATTTGGCTCATTGTCTTGTATTCCTCGTAATGGGTCAGCGGACGGCCCGCCGTTAATGTTCAGATCAGGATCTTGCCATGGCGCACGAAGGTCGGCTTTACCACTCGCACCGGGTACCACTTGCCGCGGATTTCCACCTCGGCCCGGTCACCGGTGGCCATGGGCACGCGGGCCAGGGCAATGGATTTGCTCAGCGTAGGCGAGAAACTACCACTGGTGATCTCCCCTTCGCCAATCCCGGATACACGGACCACCTGATGCGCGCGCAATACGCCACGCTCCTCGAGCACCAGACCGACCAGTTTTTCCTTCACGCCCTGTTCGATTTCAGCGAGCAAGCCACTGCGGCCGATAAATTCGCGCCCGACCGGCTCCCAAGCGACGCTCCAGCCCAGGTTGGAGGTCAAAGGAGTATGGGCTTCATCGATATCCTGGCCATACAGGTTCATGCCGGCTTCCAGGCGCAGCGTATCGCGGGCGCCCAGGCCGCTCGGGGCGATACCGGCGCCGACCAGGTCGTTGTAGAACGCCGGGGCCTGTTCGCCCGGAAGAATGATTTCCAGCCCGTCTTCCCCGGTATAGCCGGTGCGGGCGATGAACCAGTCACCGTCGGCGAGGCCTTCGAAGGGGCGCAGCTCGCGGATCAGCGCGGCCCGCGAGGCGCTGAGCAGGGCAGCGACCTTTTCTCGGGCATGCGGCCCCTGGATGGCGAGAATGGCCAGTTCAGGCCGTGCCTTGAAATTCACCTTGAAGCCTTCGCTGCGGGCCTGCAGCCAGGCCAGCACCTTGTCGCGGGTGGCGGCATTGGCCACCAGGCGATAACCGTCTTCGGTGCGGTAGGCAATGAGATCGTCAATTACCCCGCCCTCGGCATTGAGCAGCGGGCTGTAGAGGGCCTTGCCGGGGCTTTCCAGGCGCGTCACGTCGTTGGCCAGCAGGTGTTGCAGCCAGGGCGTGGCGGCGCAGCCATCGATATCGATGACCGTCATGTGGGAAACATCGAACACCCCGCAGTCACTGCGCACCTGGTGGTGCTCCTCGACTTGCGAGCCGTAGTGCAGGGGCATGTCCCATCCGCCGAAATCGACCGTCTTGGCGCCGAGCGCCAGGTGCAGGTCATACAGAGGCGTACGCTGTCCCATGGGTTTCTCCTTCCGGGCGTGGCGAGGCAGCGGCGGTCGGCGATGTTCTGTCATCACCTGTTCTTGTAGACCCGTCGCTGCGAATGCCGCGCATTGTAGCCGCAAGGGCGCTGCGTGACACCCTCAGCGCGGATGCCCCGGACGATGGGCCGAGCGGCGGATCAGCCCGATCACCGGCAGCAGGCCGACCAGTACCAGGGTCAACGCTGGCAGCGAAGCACGCGCCCATTCGCCCTCGCTGGTCATCTCGAACACGCGCACGGCCAGGGTATCCCAGCCGAACGGGCGCATCAGCAAAGTCGCCGGCATCTCCTTGAGTACATCGACGAACACCAGCAGGGCGGCACTGAGGGCGCCGGGCACCAGCAACGGCAGATACACCTTGAAAAACAATCCTGGGCCAGCGACCCCGAGGCTGCGCGACGCTTCCGGAAGCGATGGGCGGATCCGCTCCAGGCTGCTCTCCAGCGGACCATAGGCCACGGCGATGAACCGCACCAGATAGGCGAGCAACAATGCCGATAAGCTTCCCAGCAACAACGGCTTGCCCACCCCGCCCAACCACTGGGACAGCGGCACTACCAGCTGGTTGTCCAGGTAGCTGAACGCCAGCATGATCGACACGGCCAGCACCGAGCCGGGCAAGGCGTAACCCAAGTTGGCCAATCCAACCCCGGCGCGGATACCGGCAGTCGGGGCCTGCCGCCTGGCGAACGCCAGAAGCATGGCCACGCTGACCGTGATCAGCGCCGCCATGGCCCCCAGGTACAGGGTGTGCATGACCAGGCCTAGATAGCGCTCGTCGAGGTCGTGCCGCCCGCGCTGCCAGAACCACGCCAGCAACTGCAGCATCGGAATGACGAAGGCACAGGCGAACACCAGCAGGCACCAGCCACTGGCAGCCAACGCCTTGATCCCCCGCAAGTGATAAAGCGCCTGCGCCCTCGGGCGTTCGTTGCCACTGCGGCTGGCGCCTCGGGCCCGGCGCTCGCCATACAGCACCAGCATCACCGCCAGCAGCAGCAGGCTGGCGAGTTGCGCCGCGCTGGAGAGGCTGAAGAAGCCGTACCAGGTCTTGTAGATGGCTGTGGTAAAGGTGTCGAAATTGAATACTGCCACCGCGCCGAAATCGGCCAGGGTCTCCATCAGTGCCAGGGCGATGCCGGCGCCGATGGCCGGCCGCGCCATGGGCAAGGCCACCCGCCAGAAGGCCTGCAGCGGTGACAGCCCCAACACCCGCGACGCCTCCATCAAGCCCTTGCCCTGGGCCAGGAAGGCCGTGCGCGCCAGCAGGTAGACGTAGGGGTAGAACACCAGCACCAATACCGTGATCACACCACCGGTGGAGCGCACCCTGGGCAGGCGCATGGGCCCGAACACCTCGCGCAGCGCGGTCTGCACGGGGCCTGCAAAATCGAGCAGGCCGACGAAGACGAAAGCCAGCACATAGGCCGGGATGGCGAACGGCAGCATCAGCGCCCAATCCAGCCAACGCCGGCCAGGGAATTCGCAGAGGCTGGTGAGCCACGCCAGGCTAACCCCCAGCACGCTCACGCCGATACCCACGCCCAGCACCAGGGTCAGGGTATTGCCCAGCAGGCGGCTCATCTGGGTGTCGAGCAGGTGCGACCAGATCTGGGTGTCGACCGACTGCCATGACAACAGCAAGACACTGAGCGGCAGCAAGACCAGGGCGGCGACCAGGAAGACCGGCAGGTACCAGCGGCGTTGGGGATAATGGGGCAAATCGAAAATCTCGATGGCTGTGCGATAGCATCGCGGGGCAAGCCAGCTCCCACGTCCGCATGGTTCGTGGGAGCGGGCTTGCCCCGCGATCGGTTCTCAAGGATAAGGCGGTACTCAGTTCCAGCCAGCCCGATCCATCAAGCGAATGGCTTCGGCCTGGCGCTTGCCTGCGACTTCCACCGGAATGCTGTCGGCCTTGAAGCTACCCCAGGCCGCCACTTCCGCCGATGGCTTCACCTTCGGGTTGGCCGGGAACTCCTGGTTGATGTCGGCAAACAGCTTCTGCGCCTCTTCGCCGGTCATCCACTCCACCAGTTTCTTTGCCGCTTCGGGATGCGGCGCATGCTTGGTCAGGCCGATGCCCGACAGGTTGACGTGCACACCGCGGTCACCCTGGTTGGGCCAGAACAGCCTCACCGGCAGATCAGGCTTTTCCTTGTGCAGGCGCCCGTAGTAATAGGTGTTGACGATGCCCACGTCGCACTGGCCGGCGGCAATGGCCTGAAGCACTGCGGTGTCGTCGGAGAACACGTCGGTGGAGAGGTTGTTGACCCAGCCCTTGATCAGTTTCTCGGTCTCGGCCTCGCCGTGTTTCTCGATCAGGGTGGCGGTCAGCGACTGGTTGTAGACCTTCTTCGCCGTGCGCAGGCACAGGCGGCCTTCCCAGTGCTTGTCGGCCAGGGCCTCGTAGGTGGTCAGCTCGGTGGGTTTGACCCGGTCGGTGGAGTAGGCGATGGTCCGTGCGCGCAGGCTCAGGCCAGTCCAGTCGTGGGACGAGGCGCGGTACTGCGGCGGAATGTTCTGGTCGATGGTGGCCGCCTTGATCGGTTGCAGGATGCCCATCTGCTCGGCTTGCCAGAGGTTGCCGGCATCGACGGTGAGCAGCAGGTCGGCCACGCCGTTCTCGCCCTCGGCCTTGATGCGCTGCATCAAGGGCGCTTCCTTGTCGGTGATGAACTTGATCTTGACGCCAGTCTTGGCGGTATAGGCGTCGAACACCGGCTTGATCAGCTCGTCGATGCGCGAGGAGTACACCACCACTTCTTCCGCCGCCTGGGCGGTGCCGCCGAACAAAGTGAGGGCCAGGGCGGCCAGTAGGGGCTTGCGGGGCAACATCGGGGGGTACTCCTCGCTGGGTTGAGAGGTGCAAATGGTAGTGAATCCCATTTTCCTACTCATCTGCTTAGCCGTTACCGGATGTTGCAAGGGGCTGCTGCGCAGCCCCAGCAACCTTCAGGCCTTGGCCAAATCCGGCAGGTCCCCGGACAACCCCAATGCCTGGCGCACGAACAGCGCCTTGGCCTCCGGCATCTGCTCCACCAACTTCAACCCACTATTGCGCAACCAGCGCAGCGGCAACGGGTTGGCCTGGAACAACCGCTCGAAGCCCTCCATCGCCGCCATCAGCGCCAGGTTGTGCGGCATGCGCCGCCGTTCGAAGCGGCTCAGCACCTTCACATCGGCCAGGCGCTCGCCGCGCTCGCTGGCACGTACCAGCTCTTCGGCCAGCACGGCGGCATCGAGGAAGCCCAGGTTGACCCCCTGCCCCGCCAGCGGATGGATGGTGTGGGCGGCATCGCCGATCAGCGCCAACCCTTCATCGACATAACGCTTGGCGTGGCGCTGGCGCAGCGGCACGCAGACCCGCGGATCAGCCTCGAGCACGTCACCCAGACGGCCTTCGAAGGCACGCTCAAGCGCCTTGCGGAACGCCGTATCGTCCAGCGCCATGGCCTGCTCGGCCTGCTCCGGCGTGGTCGACCAGACGATCGAGCACCAGTCCTGGCGGCCATCACGCGACAGCGGCAGGAAGGCCAGCGGGCCTTCGTCGGTGAAGCGTTGCCAGGCCGTGGCGCGGTGCGCCTCACTGCAACGCACACTGGTGACGATGGCGTGATGCAGGTAATCCCATTCACGGGTCTGGCAACCGGCCAGGCGACGTACAGCCGAATTGGCGCCGTCAGCGGCGACCACCAGCGGCGCGCGCAGCTTGCGACCATCGGCCAAGGTCACCAACCATTCGTCACCGGAGCGGCGCAACTGTTCCAGGCGGGCATTGGCCAGCAGCCCGACATCGCTGTCGTGCAGGCGCTCCAGCAGGCCGTCCTGGACCACACGGTTCTCGACGATATGCCCCAGCACCTCGGCATGCACGCTGGCCGCGGAAAAATGAATCTCGCCGGTGCCGCTGCCATCCCACACGTGCATGTCCGAGTACGGCGAGACACGGCGCCGGGCGATGCCCTCCCAGGCCCCCAGGCGCTCGAGAATGCGCTGGCTGGCCGCCGACAGGGCACTGACCCTTGGTTCGAAAGGCGCCTCGCCGTCAAACGGCTTGACCGACAACGGCCCACCGTCGAGCAGAAGCACCTCCAGGCCACTGTGGCGCAAGGCCAGGGCCAGGGCGCTGCCGACCATGCCGGCACCGACAATCAACAGATCTGCGCGCATTTCCATGCCTTACGCCTGCCTCGCTTGCGGCTTGAGCCGCACGTATAAAGTTTTGTCGACCCGCGCCACCAGCTCGCCGGCGCCATCGCGGATCTCCACCTGCAACCGCGGCAGGTACTTCTTGCCGCTGGCGGTCTGCTGGCGGATCTCGTCCAGCAGCGCGTCGTCGACGTGGAATTCGGCATACACCGGGCCCTTGCCCGGCGAGATGAAATCGATGGAAGCGGCCTTGTCCCAGACGATGTACTCGCGCCCCAGCTGCTCGATCAGCAGCAGCATGTAGAACGGGTCGACCATCGCGTACAGGCTGCCACCGAACTGGGTGCCGACGTAGTTGCGATTCCACCGCGTCAGCTTCATGCGCACCTTGACGCTGCGCATGTCCGGGCTGATTTCCTGGATGTGGATGCCGGCGCCCAGGTAGGGCGGGTAGAAGTTCAGCAACCAGCGCAGCATCCGCGCTCGCCGTGCGAGCCGGCGCGCAGCGCTCATGGGCGGCCCCGCGGATCGGGGCGAGTACCGAGGCCCATGGCCTGGCGGGCGAACCAGCTTTTCGCCGGCGGCAGCAAGTCCAACCCGAGCAGGCCGAGGTTGCGCCCGGCCGCCAGCAGCGGCTGGCTGCTGCCGAACACACGGGTGACCTGATCGGAGAAGCCGATGGTCAAGGCCTGGTCGAGGCGCTGGCGCTGGTGATAGCCCTGTAGCGTGGGCAGATCGCCCGGCAGCGCCGGGCCGGCCAGCAAGGCGTCCGCCAGCGACTGCACATCGCGCAGCGACAGGTTGAAGCCTTGGCCTGCGATCGGGTGCAGGCTGTGGGCAGCATTGCCCAGCACCACCAGGTGCGGGCGCACCTGCTCCTCGGCCTCCACCAGCGACAGTGGATAGAGATGACGGGCACCGACCTGGCGCAGGGCGCCGAGGCGGTAGCCGAATGCTTCCTGCAGTTCGCGCAGGAAGCTGCGCTCGTCGAGCTCGGCCAGGCGCTTGGCATCCATGCCCTGGCGGGTCCAGACCAGCGCGCAGCGGTTGTCTGCCAGCGGCAGCAGGGCCATCGGCCCTTGCTCGGTGAAGCGCTCGAACGCCTGCCCGGCATGGGCCTCGCCTGGGGTGATGTTGGCGATCAGCGCGCTCTGGTCATACGGCGTGTGGCGCACATGGATGCCCAACTGCTCGCGCAGGCCCGAACGGCCACCATCGGCCAGCACCGCCAGGTCGCACTCCAACACGGTGTCGTCGTCCAGCTGCAACCGATAGCCACCGGCGATGGCCTGCATCGCCTGCACTTGCGCTGGGCAGCGCCAGCTGACCACCTCGTTGTCGATGGCCTGCCACAGGCACTGGCCGAGCCAGGCGTTCTCCACCACATAGCCGAGCGCCGGCACGCCTTCCTCCAGCGCATCCAGGCGCGCGGCGCCGAAGCGGCCACGGTCGGACACCTGGATCTGCCGGATCGGCTCGGCGCGGCGGCTGATGGCCTGCCACAGCCCCAGCCGCTCATAGATCTGCCGGGTGCCGTAGGACAGCGCCGAAGAACGCGCGTCGTAGCTGGGCTGGAAGCTGTCGCCCGGTGCAAACGGCTCGATCAGCAGGATCGTCCAGCCACGCGCCTTAGCTGCGGCCTGCAGCGTGAGGGCCAGGCTGGCGCCCACCAGGCCGCCACCGATGATCGCCAGGTTGACCCGGTTCATGCGGCGTCCTTACGCGCTTCGTGCATCAGCGCCTCGATCTCGGCGACCGTGCGTGGCACACCCGAAGTGAGGATTTCACAGCCTTGTCTGGTTACCACCACGTCGTCCTCGATCCTTACGCCGATGCTGCGCCATTTCTTCGCCACGGCCTGGTTGTCGGGCGCGATATAGATGCCCGGTTCGACCGTCAACGCCATGCCCGGCTCGAGCACGCGCCACTGGCCACCGACCTTGTATTCGCCCACATCGTGCACGTCCATGCCCAGCCAGTGCCCGGCGCGGTGCATGTAGAAGGCACGGTAGGCCTCGCTGTCGATCAGCGCCTGTACCTCGCCCTTGAGCAGGCCCAGCGCCACCAGCCCTTCGGTGATCACCCGCACGGTCGCCTCGTGGGCATGGTTCCAGTGCTTGCCCGGGGCGATCTCGGCGAACGCCGCGGCTTGGGCCGCGAGCACCAGCTCGTAGATGGCTTTCTGCTCGGGCGAGAAGCGCCCACTGACCGGGAAGGTGCGGGTGATGTCGCTGGCGTAGCAGTCGATCTCGCAACCGGCGTCGATCAGCACCAGGTCACCGTCCTTGAGCGGCGCATCATTCTGCTGGTAGTGCAGGATGCAGCCATTGCGCCCGGCGGCGACGATCGAGCCGTAGGCCGGCATCTTCGCCCCGCCCTTGCGGAACTCGTAGTCCAGCTCGGCTTCCAGGCTGTACTCGTACAGCCCAGCGCGGCAGGCCTGCATGGCGCGCACATGGGCACGGGCGGAGATCGCCGCGGCCTCGCGCATGACCTTCACTTCCGCCGCCGATTTATACAGGCGCATGTCGTGCAGCAGATGATCCAGGGCAACGAACTCGTTCGGCGGCTGAGCGCCCAGGCGGGCCTTGGAGCGAATCACATTGATCCACTCCATCAGCCGGCGGTCGAATTCGGCATTGCCGCCCATGTTGCTGTAGACCCGCTCGCGGCCCTCGATCAGGCCCGGCAGGATCTCGTCGATATCACTGATGGGGAAGGCGTCGTCGGCGCCGAAATCACGCACCGCGCCTTCCTGGCCGGCCCGCAGGCCATCCCACTGCTCGCGCTCGGGATTGCGCTCGCGGCAGAACAGCACGTACTCGCCATGCTCGCGGCCCGGGATCAGCGCGATCACAGCCTCCGGCTCGGGGAAACCGCTCAGGTACTGGAAATCGCTGTCCTGACGATAGACATGCTCGACGTCGCGATTGCGGATGGCAACTGCGGCGGCGGGCAGGATGGCGATGCTGTTGGGGACCATCTGCGCCATCAGCGCCTTGCGCCGACGGGCGTACTCCGCCTTGGGTATGTGGCTCATGGGCAAACGACCCCGATCAGATCAGTGCAGCGATGGCTTTGGCGCGGGCGCTTCGGGCTTGGCCAGCTCGGTGTACAGCAGCAGCGGGGCGACGCGCAGGTACTCCATGACTTCCATGTAGTCGCTTTCGCCGTCCTCGGATTCTTCCAGCGCTTCCTGGACCTGCGAAATGGCCACCAGGTCCTGGAGCACTTCCTTGGCATCGGTGGACAAGTCCTTGCCACCGGCGTTCAGGCCGAAACCGGTGATGAAGCCCTGGCACCACTGGCCCAGCGCGGTGGCGCGGTCGCTGAGTGCGGCATCATCGGAAGGCAGCAGCAGGACGATGGCGACGTCGTCGCCGGTCAGCTCGGCCTTGACCATCTCTTGCAGGCCGACCAGGGCGTTGCGGACAGTGTCACCGGGCTCGGTCTCGAGCAGTTGGGCGGCGTCGGCCAGCCAGGCATCGGCATCGAAACCGGCGCCGGCGCAGCTGCGGCCGATCAGCAGACCGTGCAGCTCGGCGGGGGTGACTGGGTGGCCATTGCTCGAAAGCAACATGGCGAAGGCAATGTAGGGCGATTGGGTATTGGGCATGGGCAGCTAGGCGCCAGACGGCGCAATGACTAGAATGGAGACCTTGTATCCTAGCACCGGCAGGCGCGCCAAGACCATCGGCACTGGCCGTCGCGCCCTTGGGGCAGGCATGATCGCCAGGCGAGTCAAGGAATCGAGTGCAATCCATGCAAGAGAACGACCTGCAAGCGCTGATGAGCCGGTTCGAGTTGCTGATCCAACGGGTCGAGCAACTAAAGCGGCAAAACGCACTCTTAGTAGCTCAGGAACGATCCTGGCGCGAGGAGCGCGCCCACCTGATCGAAAAGAACGAGATCGCCAAACGCAAGATCGAATCGATGATCCTGCGCCTCAAGGCCCTGGAGCAAGACTCATGAGTTCAAGCAATAGCGTCACCGTCCAGATCCTCGACAAGGAATACTCGATCATCTGCCCGCCCGAGGAGCGCAACAACCTGGTCGGTGCCGCCCGCTACCTGGATGGCAAGATGCGCGAGATCCGCAGCAGCGGCAAGGTGATCGGCGCCGACCGTATCGCGGTGATGGCCGCGCTGAACATCACCCACGAGCTGCTGCACCGCCAGGAACGCCCCGAAGTGGCCAGCGGCGGCACCACCCGCGAACAGGTGCGTGACCTGCTGGAACGGGTCGACCAGGCCCTCTCCGACGATCCGGTTAGCAAAAGCGACTGAGATTGGTATACTGGCGCCACTCCCTGGGGGATGCGCCAGTCGGTTATGTCCCTGAGCCGATACGCACAACCACGGGGGTTGCACGCTGGGGCAGGTGTGCATGTCCGCCCGACGGAAAGCCTTAACGCCCCCTGCAATCTCCACCTTGAACTTTCGGGTTCAAGGGCTACACCGATAGCGGTCTTGTCGGGGAGCCTGCTTTCAGAACTGCCCGCCTTCCACGGCGGGCTTTTCGTTTCTTCAGGGATCGCCCGTGCCATGACCGACACCGCGCCGCTTACCCGCCCCCAGCTTCGCCGCCTCCTGCGCAATGCCCGCCGCGCCCTCACACCCGCCCAGCAACGCCAGGCCGCCGAAGGCCTCTATCGCCAGTTGGCGCAGCATCCACTGTTCCGCCGCGCCCGGCATATCGCCCTGTACCTGCCCAATGATGGCGAGATCGACCCGCGCCTGCTGCTGCGCGAGGCGCACAGGCGCGGCAAGCACGTCTACCTGCCTGTGTTGCACGCCTGGCCCGCCACACGCATGGTGTTCCAGCGTTTCGAGCCAGGGGAAAAGCTGCGACCCAACCGCTTCGGCATCGCCGAACCTGTAGTCGAGCGCAAACGCCAAAGGCCGATCTGGGCGCTGGACCTGATCCTGCTGCCGCTGGTCGGTTTCGATGAGATGGGGGGGCGCCTGGGCATGGGCGGGGGCTTCTATGACCGCAGCCTGGCCTATCAGAGCCGGCGCAAGGCCTGGAAAAAACCATTGCTGCTGGGGCTGGCGCATGAATGCCAGAAGGTGGAGCGGCTCAACCAGGCAAGCTGGGATGTACCGTTGCAAGGCACGGTGTCAGACCGTGGTTGGTACTTGGCAGCGAAGTGAACCCGCGATCAGCGGTGCTGTTGCTGCGCCGGATCGACGGGCGCCTGCTGATAGGCGGCATCGAGCTTGCGCTCCCACAAACCTTGCGCGTAACCGGTGGTGACCACGCCCAGGCCGAAGATGAAGGCCAGGATCCAGAGCAGGTCCGGTTTACGTTGTTTCATTGATTGCCCCCCAAGAACAACTGTCCAGGCTCGGCGGCTTTCTTGATGGCTGCCGGAGCGTATAGCTTAAAATCGGCGCATTTTCCGACAACATGAGTCGCTAGGCAAACGTTGACGCCAACCGACTGTCGGTTTCATGCAACGAGTTATTTCAAACTCTTTCAGGAGCAGCATCCATGGCCTACTGGCTGATGAAATCCGAGCCCGACGAGCTCTCCATCGAAGCCTTGGCACGCCTGGGCAGTGCCCGTTGGGACGGGGTACGCAACTACCAGGCGCGCAATTTCCTGCGGGCCATGAGCATAGGCGACGAGTTCTTCTTCTACCACTCCAGCTGCCCGCAACCAGGGATCGCCGGCATTGCCCGGATCAGCGCCGCGGCCTACCCGGACCCGACCGCCCTCGACCCGCAAAGCCACTACCACGATGCCAAGGCCAGCGCCGAGAAGAACCCGTGGAGCGCGGTGGATGTCGAGCATGTGCAGACCTTCCGCCAGGTACTCGGCCTGGGCCTGCTCAAGCAGCAGGCGGCACTGGAGGAACTGCCACTGGTGCAAAAGGGCAGCCGCCTGTCGGTGATGCCGGTGACCGCAGAACAATGGGCGGCGATCCTCGCGCTGAGCTGATTGTGCGTCTATTGTCAGGGGTTTGACCAATATCAACGCGCCAGGATGCGCGTCGCGCCAGGATAAGGCGTGCAAGCCGCAGGATGCAGACCGATGAATCGAAAAGCCCCCAGAATCTTCGCCTCCGCCTTGGTGTTGCTGCTATTGGCGGCCGGCGGGCTGGGTTACTGGAAGTCCCTTCACGACCGCCTGCCCGAAGGCCTGAGCATGGGTAACGGGCGCCTCGAATCCACCGAAGTGCAGATCGCCAGCAAGGTCCCCGGGCGCCTGGCCGAGGTGCTGGTCGATGAAGGCGACAAGGTCACCCGCGGCCAACTGCTCGCGCGCATCGATACCCGCACGATGGAGGCCCAGCGCAGCCAGGCCGAGGCCGAAGTGCTGCGCGCCCGCGAGAACTACGCCGCCGCCCAGGCCAGCGTGCAACTGCGCCAGAGCGAACTGCTGCTGGCCAGCCAGGAGCTCAAGCGGGTGCGCGAAATCTACCAGCGCAAGTTCGCCAGCCAGCAACTGCTCGACCAGCAGCAGGCCCGCTATGACACCGCCACCTCTGCCGTGGTCGCCGCCCGCGCCCAGCTGGCGGCGATCAAGGCCGCCATCGGCGCGGCCGAAGCCCAGGTCGCCCAGCTCACCAGCGAAATCGACGACAGCAGCCTGCGTGCCCCCATCGACGGCATCATCCAGCTGCGCCTGGCCGAGCCTGGCGAGGTGCTCGGTGCCGGTGGCCGGGTGCTGATGCTGATCGACCCCAGCGACCAGTACATGAATCTCTACCTGCCCGCCGCCACCACCGGCCGGCTGACCGTGGGCGACCAGGCGCGGATCGTGCTCGACGCCCTGCCCGAGCAGGCCCTGCCGGCGAAGATCGCGTTTGTCGCGGCCAAGGCGCAGTTCACCCCGAAACAGGTCGAGACCCGTGACGAACGGCAAAAGCTGGTGTTCCGGGTCAAGCTGCGCCTGACCGAGCCGAGCGCCGTGCCCCAGGCCAAGCCGGGCATGCCCGGCGCCGGGTACGTGCGCACCGCCGACGTGGGCTGGCCGGCCAACCTGCAATGAACGCGGCGACAGCGCTGCAGGCCGACGACGTCAGCCACTGCTATGGCGATCTGCAGGCCCTGCACCCTCTCGCGTTCAGCCTGCCGGCCGGCACCCGCTGCGGCCTGATCGGCCCGGATGGCGCCGGCAAGTCGACCCTGCTCGGGCTGATTGCCGGGGTCAAGCGCCTGCAACAGGGTGAGTTGCAGGTGCTCGGCGGCTCGATCCGCCAACGCCGCCACCGCACCGCGCTGTACCCCAAGGTCGCGTTCATGCCCCAGGGCCTGGGCAACAACCTGTACCCGGAGCTGTCGATCCGCGAGAACATCCGCTTCTTTGCCACCCTGTTCGGCCTCGGCCGCGCCGAATGCGAGCAACGCATGGCCAGCCTGCTGCGCGCCACCGACCTCGAACGTTTCGGCGAGCGCCCGGCCGGCAAGCTTTCGGGCGGCATGAAGCAGAAGCTGGGGTTGTGCTGCGCGCTGATCCACGAGCCGGACCTGCTGATCCTCGACGAGCCGACCACCGGCGTCGACCCGCTGTCACGGCGGCGCTTCTGGGAACTGGTCGAGCAGGTGCGCGCCCAGCGCCCGCAACTGACCCTGCTGGTGGCCACCGCCTACATGGAGGAAGCCGAGCAGTTCGAGCACTGCCTGATGCTTGATGCCGGTCGCCTGCTGGCTGCAGGCCTGAGCCGTGAGCTGGCTGCGACCACGCCCAGTGGCAAGCTCGACGATGCCTTCACCCACTTTCAAGGGGCCGGCCGCGAGCAACCCGAGCCGCTGCGGATTCCGCCACGCCAGGTCGATGATGGGCCGATCGCCATCGAGGCCCACGACCTGACCTTGCGCTTCGGCGACTTCACCGCGGTGAACAAGGTCAGCTTCGCCATCGGTCGCGGCGAAATTTTCGGCTTCCTCGGTTCCAACGGCTGCGGCAAGACCACCACCATGAAGGTGCTCACCGGGCTGATGCCGGCCAGCGAAGGCAGCGCCAGCCTGCTTGGCCGCCCGGTGGATGCCGGCGACCTGGCCACGCGCAAGCGGGTCGGCTTCATGTCCCAGAGTTATTCCCTGTACGGCGAGCTGAGCGCCCGGCAGAACCTCGAGCTGCATGCTCGCCTGTTCGACCTGGCCAAGGCCGACAGCGCACCGCGCATCGCCGAACTCATCGAGCGCTTCGACCTTGGCGCCATCGCCGACCAGCCTTCCGGCGCCCTGCCCCTGGGCCTGCGCCAACGCCTGTCGCTGGCCGTGGCGGTGCTGCACCGCCCGGAAGTGCTGATCCTCGACGAACCAACCTCGGGCGTCGATCCGGCGGCCCGCGACGACTTCTGGCGGCTGCTGGTGGAGTTGTCCCGCGAGCAGGGCGTGACCATCTTCCTGTCCACCCACTTCATGAACGAAGCCCTGCGCTGCGACCGTATCTCGCTGATGCACGCCGGCCGGGTGCTGGCCTGCGACACACCGCATGCCCTGCAAATCCAGTTCGGCGGCGACACCCTGGAAGACGCCTTCGTGCGTTGCCTCGAACAGGCCCAGGACGCGCCCAACCAGGCCCAAGCCGACGCCACGCTGGAGCAGGCCGCTGCCCCAGCGCCCGCTCTGCGCCAGGCCTTCAGTCTGCGCCGCCTGCTGGCCGTAGCCAGCCGCGAAGGCAAAGAGCTGCTGCGCGACAAGGTGCGCCTGGCCTTCGCCCTGGCAGGGGCATTGTTCATGATGGTGATCTTCGGCTATGGCATCTCGCTGGATGTGGAAGACCTCGCCTTCGCCGTCTATGACCAGGACCAGAGCCCGCAGAGCCGCGCCTACCTGGAGGCCTTCCGTGGCTCGCGCTATTTCGCCGAGCGGCCGCCGATCCGCGATGCCCGCCAGCTGCACCAGCGCTTGCAGCGCTCGGAGATCAAGCTGGCCCTGGAGATCCCGCCGGGCTTTGGCCGCGACCTGCATGCAGGGCGCCAGCCGGTGGTTGCGGCCTGGCTTGACGGTGGCATGCCGTTTCGCGCCGAGACCAGCCGCAACTATGTCGAGGCCGTGCACCAGGCCAACCTTGAACAGCTCGCGGCCCTCGGCCCGAACCCAGTCTCGCGCCAGCAGCCGGTGCGCCTGGAAACGCGCTTTCGCTACAACCAGGACGTGGTCAGCGTGAACGCCATCGGCCCCGGCGTCATGGCACTGATCCTGGCCTTCATCCCGGCCATGCTCACCGCGCTGGGCATCGTGCGGGAAAAGGAGCTGGGCTCGATCACCAACTTCTACGCAACGCCCCTGACCCGCCTGGAGTTCCTGCTCGGCAAGCAGGCGCCGTACCTCGCGGTGAGCCTGGTCAACCTGGCGCTGCTGGTGGCGATGAACCGCTGGCTGTTCGGCGTGCCGCTCAAGGGCAGCCCGCTGGCCCTGGCCTGCGGCGGCCTGGCCTACCTGCTGGCGACCACCAGCCTGGGCCTGTTGATCTCGGCCTTCACCCGCACGCAGATCGCCGCGTTCCTCGGCACCCTGATCATCACCAGCCTGCCGACCATCCAGTTCTCCGGGCTGATCGTGCCGCGCTCGTCGCTGGAGGGCGCGGCGGCGCTGATGGGCCAGCTGTTCCCTGCCGGCTACTTCCTCGACATCGCCGTCGGCACCTTCACCAAGGCCCTGGGCCTGCACGAGCTGTGGCCGCAGTGCCTGGCGCTGCTGGGCTTCTTCGCCGCCTTCACCGGGCTGAGCCTGATCATGCTGAAAAAGCAGGAGGCCTGAAATGAGCCGGCTCTCCCACACCTTGCGCCTGGGCCTGAAGGAACTCACCAGCCTGCGCCATGACAGCGTGTTGCTGCTGTTCCTGCTGTACGCGTTCAGCGTGGCGATCTACATGCCTGCCGCAGGTTCGGTAATAGGCGTGCACAACGCCAGTGTCGCAGTGGTCGACGAAGACCACGGCGCCATCTCGCGCAAGCTCGCCGAGTCGCTGCAACCGCCCGAATTCCAGCCCGCCGTGGCACTGCCGGCCGATCGCCTGGACCAGGCCATGGACAGCGGCCAGTACACCTTCGTGATCAACGTACCGGTAAATTTCCAGGCCGACCTGCTGGCCGGGCGCTCACCGGAGCTGCAGGTCAACGTCGATGCCACGGCCATGAGCCAGGCCTTCATGGGCGCGGGCTACATCGGGCGGATCTTCGAACGCGAGCTGCTCGAATACGCAGGCCGCAGCACCAGCAGCCCGGCACTGCTCAATCCCAAGGCGCTGTTCAACCCCAACCTCGAAGGCGGCTGGTTCCTGGCGGTGATCCAGATCGTCAACAACATCACCATCCTGGCCATCATCCTAACCGGTACCGCATTGCTGCGCGAACGCGAGCACGGCACCCTCGACCACCTGCTGGTGCTGCCGCTGACGGCACTGGAAATCATGCTGGCGAAAATCGCCAGCAACGCCCTGGTGGTGGTGGCCTGTACCTGGATATCGCTGGAAGTGGTGGTCAAGGGCGCCCTGGGCGTGCCGCTGGCGGGCTCGATGGGGTTGTTCCTGGGGGTGACTGCGCTGTACCTGTTCGCCAGCACGGCACTGGGCATCTTCCTCGCCACCCTGGCGCGCTCGACACCGCAGTTCGGCCTGCTGGCGATCCCGGTGATCATCCCGATGCTGCTGCTGTCGGGGGGCAGCACACCGCTGGACAGCATGCCGCAGTGGCTGCAGTGGGTCATGCAGGGCTCGCCCTCGACCCACTTCGTCAGCCTCGGCGCGGCGATCCTGTTCCGCGACGCCGGGCTGAGCGTGGTGTGGCCGGACGTCGCGGCGCTGGCCGCGATCGGCCTGGTGTTCTTCGGCGTGGCCCTGGCGCGCTTTCGCCGCAGCCTCGCCGCCTGATCACTGCACGATCAGGTTGTTGAACAGCAGGTCCTCGACGATCGGCTTGCCCTCTTCGGACTCCATCACCTGCTGCACCTGTTTCAAGGCTTCCTGGCGCAGCTTTTCCTTGGCTTCGACGTTGCTCATGTTGTCCACGCCCTGCTGGGTGAACAGCGCCACCAGCTGGTTGCGGATCAGCGGTTCGTGGTGCTTGACCGCCGTGGCGGCGGCATCCCCGGTCACGCGCAGGGCGACGTCGGCCTTGTACACGCGCAGCTTGGGGCCGCCGTCGAGGGCGTAGTTGCCAACGAAGGGCGGGCTGAGGTTGATATAGGCGACCTTGGGCTCGCCTTCCTTTTCCTCGGCCATGGCCACCACCGGCAGCATCAGGGCCAGCACCATCAAGATCCACGCTTTCACGAATTCGCTCCTCAATACAGTTGCCGCCAGCTTACCCAGCGCGCCGGCCAAACCCAAGCCCGGGCTTATGCCAGCTCATCAGGGCCGACCATGCTCGTTGACCCTAGGGGTGGCCCTCCTACACTTATCGGCCACCACACGCAAAGGAATAGCCCTGATGAAAGCCTTGTTGTGCAAAGCCCTGGGCCCGGCGCGGGACCTGGTCCTGGAAGAGGTCGCCAGCCCCGTGCCAAAGAAGAACGAGATACTCCTCGACGTGCACGCCGCAGGGGTCAACTTCCCCGACACCCTGATCATCGAGGGCAAGTACCAGTTCAAGCCACCGTTGCCGTTCTCGCCGGGGGCGGAAGCTGCCGGCGTGGTGGCCGCGGTCGGCGAGAAGGCCGGTGCGTTCAAGGTCGGCGACCGGGTCATGGCCCTGACCGGCTGGGGCGCTTTCGCCGAGCAAGTGGCGGTGCCGTTCTACAACGTGCTGCCGATCCCGGCGGGCATGGACTTCACCACTGCCGCCGCGTTCGGCATGACCTACGGCACCTCGATGCACGCCCTCACCCAACGCGGCCAACTCAAGGCCGGTGAAACCCTGCTGGTGCTCGGTGCCTCAGGTGGCGTCGGCCTGGCAGCGGTGGAAATCGGCAAGGCCCTCGGGGCACGGGTGATTGCGGCGGCCAGCAGTGCCGAGAAGCTGGCGATCGCCAAGGCGGCCGGGGCCGACGAGCTGGTCGACTACAGCCAGGCCAGCCTCAAGGACGAGATCAAGCGCCTGACCGGCGGCCAGGGCGTGGATGTGATCTACGATCCGGTCGGTGGCGAGTTGTTCGACCAGGCTGTACGGGGGCTGGCGTGGAACGGCCGGTTGCTGGTGGTGGGGTTCGCCAGTGGGACGATCCCGCAGTTGCCGGTGAACCTGGCGCTGCTCAAGGGCGCGGCGGTGGTCGGGGTGTTCTGGGGCGCCTTTGCCCAGCGCCAGCCGGAGGACAACGCCGCCAACTTCCGCCAACTGTTCGCCTGGCATGCCGAGGGCAAGCTGAAACCGCTGGTATCGCAGACCTACGCGCTGGCCGAGGGCGGCACCGCGATCGAACGTCTGGCGCAACGCCAGGCAGCGGGCAAGCTGGTGGTAACGGTTCAGCGCTGACCTTTCTGCCCTGTCACTGGCTTACGGTGATAGGGCCGACCCCACAGTTCTTCTATTCATATTCCTAAATGGTAGTTCATAAACTTTTTCTAAACGAATAGGGTATATCGACCGGACCACCGGACCAGCAAACGTCTGTCGCCATCAGCTGAGGCGACGCTTTCAACTTTGTGAGGTTAGGAATGGTCAGGATCACAATCACCCCAGTGCATAACGCCAGGGCATTGAGTGCAGCCAAGGAGCGGTACTGATGTCCAGCCAACCAACTACCCGATTCCACAGCGATCACGACAGCTCGCCGCTGCTGCTGCCGGCCAAGGTGCTGCGCAACGACGAAGAGGCCCTGCAGGCCGCCCGCGAACTGGCCGAGGTGGCCCGCCAGCAGGCCGCCAAACGTGACCAGCAGCGCAAGCTGCCATGGGCCGAGATCGAACAGTTCACCCGCAGCGGCCTGGGCAGCATCAGCGTGCCCAAGGCCTTCGGCGGTCCCGAGGTGTCGTTCCAAACCATCGCCGAAGTGTTCCGCCTGATCAGTGCCGCCGACCCGGCGCTGGGGCAGATTCCGCAGAACCAGTTCGGCATCCTGCAACTGGTGCGCCTTACCGCCACCCAGGCGCAGCAGGAAGCGATCTTCCGCGCCGTGCTCGACGGCTGGCGCATCGGCAATGCCGGCCCCGAGCGCGGGACCAAGGACACCCTGACACTCAAGGCGCGCATTACCCGCGAGGGCGACGGCTATCGCATCAGTGGCGAGAAGTTCTATTCCACCGGTGCCCTGTACGCCCACTGGGTAGCGGTAAAAGCCCTGGACGATGACGGCCGGCAACGCCTGGCCTTTGTCCGTCGCGGCAGCCCGGGGCTGCGCATCGTCGATGACTGGTCCGGCTTCGGCCAGCGCACCACCGCCAGCGGCACCGTGCTGCTCGACCAGGTGCCGGTGGACGCCGACCTGGTGCTGGACAACTGGCGCCTGCGTGAAGAGCCCAGCATCCAGGGCGCCGCCTCGCAGCTGATCCAGGCGGCCATCGACGCCGGCATCGCCGAAGCGGCCATCGAGGACACGATCCAGTTCGTGCGGGAGAAGTCCCGGCCCTGGATCGAGGCCAAGGTCGAACGCAACAGCGACGATCCCTATGTGATCGCCGATATCGGCCGCCTGAAGCTCGAACTGCACGCCGCCGAGGCCCTGCTGCGCAAGGCCGCCAGGGTGCTCGACGAAGTGAACGCCGGCGTGATCGATGCCGCCGCCGCGGCCCGTGCCTCGATTGCCGTGGCCGAAGCCAAGGTGCTCACCACCGAGATCTCGCTGCAGGCCAGCGAGAAACTGTTCGAGCTGGCCGGCAGCCGCGCCAGCCTGGCCGAGTTCAACCTCGACCGGCACTGGCGCAACGCCCGGGTCCACACCCTGCACGACCCGGTGCGCTGGAAGTACCACGCCGTCGGCGCCTACCACCTCAACGGCACCCTGCCTGCCCGCCATTCCTGGATCTGATATCGGCCCGTCCCGGGGCAAGCCCGCTCCCATGCGTTCGCGTGAGGGCGGGCGTGCTCCGCGATGGGACCTGGAGAGCACAATGACTGCATCCATCATAACCACCGACGCCCAGGCCCTGGCCGTCGCCGACGAACTCGCCCACTACCTGCGCGAAGACAGCGCCCTGCGCGACCGCGAGCGCCGTCTGCCCCATGCCGAACTCGAACGTTTCGTGCAGTCCGGCCTGTGGGGCATCAGCGTGCCCAAGGCCTTTGGCGGCGCCGGCGTGTCCAGCGCCACCCTGGCCAAGGTCATCGCCCGCATCGCCCAGGCCGACGCCTCGCTCGGGCAGATCCCGCAGAACCACTTCTACGCCCTGGAAGTGCTGCGGGTGAACGGCGGCCCCGAACAACAGCAACGCCTCTACGCCGAAGTCCTCGCTGGCCGGCGCTTCGGCAACGCGCTGGCCGAGCTCGGCACGAAGAACGCCCACGAGCGCACCACCCGCCTGAGCCGCGACGGCGACCATTACCGCATCGATGGCCGCAAGTTCTACTGCACCGGCGCGATCTACGCCCAGCGCATCCCGACCCTGGTGATCGACGAGCAGGGCGTATCGCACCTGGCCTTCGTGCCCGCCGACAGCCAGGGCATCGAGGTGATTGATGACTGGAGTGGCTTTGGCCAGCGCACCACCGGCAGCGGCTCGGTAGTGTTCAACCATGTGCCGGTCCGCGCCGAAGACGTGGTGCCGTTCCAGAGCGCCTTCGAGCGCCCGACCACGGTCGGCCCGCTGGCGCAGATCCTCCATGCTGCGATCGACACCGGTATCGCCCGCGCCGCCTACGAGGACGCCCTGCACTTCGTGCGTACCCGCAGCCGACCCTGGATCGACTCCGGCCTCGACAAGGCCAGCGACGACCCGCTCACCTTGAAGAGCTTCGGTAATCTGGCAATCCGCCTGCATGCCACCGAGGCCCTGCTCGAACGCGCGGGTGAAATCCTCGACATCGCCCAGGCCGACAGCAACGCCGAGACCCTGGCCGCCGCCTCGATTGCCGTCGCCGAGGCCCGGGCAATCAGCACCGAGATCTCCCTGGCCGCCGGCACCACCCTGTTCGAGCTGGCCGGCAGCCAGGCCACCCTGGCCGAGCACAACCTCGACCGCCACTGGCGCAACGCCCGGGTGCACACCCTGCACGACCCGGTGCGCTGGAAGTACCACGCCATCGGCAATTACTACCTCAACGACGAGAAACCGCCGCGCCGAGGGACCATCTGATGGCCAAGCAGATCCTGCTCAATGCCTTCAACATGAACTGCATCGGGCACATCAACCACGGTTTGTGGACCCACCCGCGGGACACTTCGACCCAGTACAAGACCCTCGACTACTGGACCGACCTCGCCCGCCTGCTGGAGCGGGGGCTGTTCGACGGGCTGTTCATCGCCGATATCATCGGCACCTACGATGTCTATGGCCAGTCGCTGGACGTGACGCTGAAGGAGTCGATCCAGCTGCCGGTCAACGACCCGCTGCTGCTGGTCTCGGCCATGGCCGCTGTTACCAGGCATCTGGGCTTTGGCCTCACCGCCAACCTGACCTATGAAGCGCCTTACCTGTTCGCCCGGCGCCTCTCCACTCTCGATCACCTGAGCAACGGCCGGGTCGGCTGGAACATCGTCACCGGCTACCTCGACAGTGCAGCCCGGGCCATGGGGCTGGAACAGCAACCCGAGCACGATCGCCGCTACGACCAGGCCGACGAGTACCTGCAGGTGCTGTACAAGCTGCTCGAAGGCAGTTGGGCCGACGATGCCGTGGTCGCCGACCGCGCGCAGCGCGTGTATGCGCGACCGGACAGGGTGCGCAAGGTCGAGCACCATGGCGAGTTCTACAAGGTCGAAGGCTATCACCTGTGCGAGCCTTCGCCGCAGCGCACACCGGTACTGTTCCAGGCCGGCAGTTCGGCGCGCGGTTTGGCCTTTGCCGGCAACCATGCCGAGTGCGTGTTCATCAGCGGCCAGGAAAAGGCAGCCACCCGCGCCCAGGTCGACAAGGTGCGCGCAGCTGCGCAAGCCGCTGGTCGCGACCCGCAGGCGGTCAAGGTATTCATGGGCATCACCGTGATCGTTGCCGCAACTGAAGACCAAGCCCACGCCCTGCACGCCGAGTACCTGCATTACGCCAGCGCCGAGGCAGGTGTTGCGCATTTCGCCAGCTCCACCGGTATCGATTTCTCACGCTACGAACTGGACGAACCCATCGGTTTCGCCAAGGGCAATGCCATCCAGTCCGCCACCCGCCAATTGCAGGACAGCGCCTGGACCCGCCGCCGCCTGCTGGAGCAGCACGCCTTGGGCGGCCGCTACGTGACCCTGGTCGGCGACCCCGGGCAGGTGGCCGAGCAACTGATCGGCTGGCTCGACGACACCGGCCTGGACGGCTTCAACCTGACCCGCACCGTCACCCCGGAAAGCTTCGAGGCCTTCATCGACCTGGTAGTACCCGAACTGCAACGCCGTGGCCGCTACAAGACTGGCTACGCCGAAGGCACCCTGCGCGAGAAGCTGTTCGCCAGCGACCATCCGCACTTGCCCGCCGACCATCCCGGATCCTCCTACCGCAACACCCCCACCCCTGCCCCGACTGGAGCCCTGCACCATGCTTGAAAAACTGTTCCGGCCCGTCGCGGCCATTGCCCTGGGTCTCGGCCTGTCCGCCGCCGCCTTCGCCGCGGAGCCACTGAAGATTGGCACCACCGCCGCCTTCGCCATCCCGTTGGAAGCCGCGGTGGCAGAAGCCCAAAAACAAGGTCTGGAAGTGAAGCTGATCGAATTCAGCGACTGGATCGCGCCGAATGTCAGCCTCAACAGCGGCGACATCGACGTGAACTACTTCCAGCACATCCCCTTCCTGGAAAACGCCAAGGCCGCCGCCGGTTTCAACCTGGTCCCCTATGCACCGGGGATCATCAACAACGTTGGGCTGTATTCGAAAAAGTACAAAATCTTTGCCGAGCTGCCCGTAGGCGCCAGCGTGGCCATCGCCAACGACCCGATCAACAGCGGCCGTGGCCTGCAACTGCTGGCCAAGGCCGGCCTGATCACCCTCAAGCAGGGCGTGGGTTACAAGGCCACCGAGGACGACATCATCGCCAACCCGAAGAAGATCAAAATTCTCCAGGTAGAAGCGGTGCAGCTGGTGCGCGCCTATGACGACGCCGACCTGGTGCAGGGCTACCCGGCGTACATCCGCCTGGCCAACACCTTTGACGCCACCTCGGCGCTGCTGTTCGACGGCCTGGAGAACAAGGAGTACGTGATCCAGTTCGTTATCCGCCCACAGGAGAAAAACGACCCGCGCCTGGCCAAGTTCGTCGATATCTACCAACACTCGCCGGTCGTACGCGCCGCCCTCGACAAGGCCCACGGCAAGCTCTACCAGGCCGGCTGGGAAGGCTGACATGGCCCAGGCCAGCGCCCTGAGGGCGCCCATCCCGCCCGCCGAACCGTTCAAGGCCGAGGAAACGGCCCTGCGCCCTGAAGTGAACCAGGCGCACATCCGCTTCATCGGCCTGGGCAAGACCTATCCGGGCCAGGTCCAGCCGGCGTTGCAGGGCATCGACCTGAACATCCGCCGCGGCGAAATATTCGGCATCATCGGCCGCAGCGGTGCCGGCAAGTCTTCGCTGCTGCGCACCATCAACCGCCTGGAACAGCCCAGCCAGGGCCGGGTGCTGATCGACCAGGTGGATATCGCGCCGTTCGACGAGGACCATCTGGTCGCCTTGCGCCGGCGCATCGGCATGATCTTCCAGCACTTCAACCTGATGTCGGCCAAGACCGTGTGGGAGAACGTCGAGCTGCCGTTGAAGGTGGCCGGCGTGGCCAAGGCCGAACGCCAGCGCAAGGTCCGCGAGCTGCTGGAACTCGTCGGCCTGGCGGAAAAGCACCATGTCTACCCCGCGCAACTGTCGGGCGGGCAGAAGCAGCGCATCGGCATCGCCCGGGCGCTGGTGCATGACCCCGAGATCCTGCTGTGCGACGAAGCCACCTCCGCGCTGGACCCGGAAACCACTGCCTCGATCCTCGAGCTGCTGCGCGACATCAACCAACGCCTGGGCCTGACCGTGGTGCTGATCACCCACGAGATGGCGGTGATCCGCGATATCTGCCAGCGCGTGGTGGTGCTCGAACGGGGCGAAATCGTCGAACAGGGCGAGGTCTGGCAAGTGTTCGGCACACCGCGCCACGACGTCACCCGCACCCTGCTCGCACCGCTGCAGACCAAGCTGCCGGCCGCCTTGCAAGCCAGCCTGCGTGCCCAGCCGGTCAGCCGCGACGCGGCCGTGGTGCTCAAGCTCGACCTGGTGGGCGAGCCGGAACTGAGCGCCCTGTTCAGCGATCTGGGCGGACGCGTGCGGCTGCTCCAGGGCGGCGTCGAGACCATCGGCGAGCATGCCTTGGGGCAACTGATCCTGGCCGTGCGCGGCTCGCCGCTGGACACCCACCAGTTGCTCGAACGCGCCCGCCGCTGGGCCGTGGATGTGGAGGTACTTGGCCATGTGGATTGATCGCCTGCTGCAAGGCTTGCTCGACACCCTGCTGATGGTCGGCGTGTCCTCGCTGGTCGCGCTGGTCGTCGGGGTACCGATGGCAGTGCTGCTGGTCACCAGCGACAAGGGCGGAATCTTCGAGGCCGCCGCGCTGAACCGGGTGCTGGGCGCCATCGTCAACCTGTTCCGCTCGATCCCGTTCCTGATCCTGATGGTCGCGCTGATCCCCTTCACCCGCCTGGTGGTCGGCACCACCTATGGCGTGTGGGCCGCCGTGGTGCCGCTGACCATCGCCGCCACGCCGTTCTTCGCGCGCATCGCCGAGGTCAGCCTGCGCGAGGTGGACCACGGCCTGATCGAAGCGGCACAGGCCATGGGCTGCCGACGCTGGCACATCGTCTGGCACGTGCTGCTGCCCGAGGCGCTGCCGGGGATCGTCGGCGGCTTCACCATCACCCTGGTGACGCTGATCAACTCTTCGGCCATGGCCGGGGCGATCGGTGCCGGAGGCCTGGGGGATATCGCCTATCGCTACGGCTACCAGCGCTTCGACAGCCAGATCATGCTGACCGTGATCGTGATGCTGGTGGCGCTGGTGGCGGTGATCCAGCTGGGCGGGGACCGTTTGGCCAAAGGTTTGAACAAGCGTTGAGCCTATCGCGGGGCTTGCCCCGCGATGCTGTCAGCCCCAGTGCAGCTCCGCCGCCGGCACCGGCCGCCCGAACCAGTACCCCTGCCCCAGCTGGCATTGCTGCTCCAGCAGGAACCGCGCCTGCTCAGCCTGCTCGACGCCTTCGGCGTGCACCTGCATGCCCATGCTCCGCGCCAGTGCGATGATCACCCGCACGATGGCGATGTCATCTTCATCATGGGGCAAACCCGCGACGAAACCTTGGTCGATCTTCAGCTTCTGCACGGGCATGCGCTTGAGTCGCAGCAATGACGAGTAACCCGTGCCGAAATCGTCGATGGCCAAGGTCACGCCCAGCTCGCGCAGTCGATGCAGCTGTTCCAGGGCGACCTCGGGGTCTTCCATCACCGCGCTCTCTGTCACTTCGAGCTCGAGCAGCGACGGATCCAGCCCGGTATCGTGCAGCGCATTGGCCACCTGTCGGTACAGGTCACGCTGGCTGAACAGGCGACTGGAGATATTCACCGCCACGAACGCCAGCTGCCGCCCTTCGGCCTGCCACCGCATCATCTGCCGGCACGCCTGGCACAACACCCAGGCGTCGATTTCGGCAATCATCCCGGTACGCTCGGCGATGGGAATGAACTCCCCGGGAGGAACCAGGCCACGCACAGGGTGTTGCCAGCGCACCAGCGCCTCGACGCCGATCATCCGCGCGGTGAACAGGTCGTGCACCGGCTGGAAGAACACCCGCAGTTCCTGCTGCTCGAGCGCCCGGCGCAATTCACCGGCGGTCTCGACCCGCTGCTGGGCATGGGCGGTAAGCTCCTCGGTGTAAAGCGCGTAGCAGGCGCGGCCATTGCTCTTGGCCTTGAACAGCGCCGAATCGGCGTTGCGCAGCAGTTGCTCGGCGCTCAGGGCATCGTTGGGGAACAGGCTGATGCCGATGCTGGCACTGATGAACAGGCGGTTACCCTCGAAGCAGAACGGTTCTTTCAAGCGTTCGATGATCGATTGCGCCAACTTGCCGGCCTGGCCGACCTGCTGGCAGCTCTCGGCCAGCACGCCGAACTCGTCGCCCCCCAGGCGCGCCAGGGTCACGCCGTTGCCCAGCACCTCGCGCAGGCGTTCGCCAACCAGCTTGAGCAGTTGGTCGCCAATGGTGTGGCCGAGGCCATCGTTGATGCTCTGGAAGTGGTCGAGGTCGAGCAGCAGCAAGGCGCAGCCACGCTTGTTGGCCTGCGCCGCGGCCATCGCCTGCATGGCGCGATCATTGAACAGCAGGCGGTTGGGCAGGCCGGTCAGCGGGTCGTGATGGACAAGGTAGGCCAGCTCTTGCTCGGTGTGCTTGATCACGCTGATGTCGCTGAACACCGCGACGTAATGGCTGAGTTCACCACTGTCGTCACGAATGGCACAGATCGTCTGCCATTGCGGGTAGATCTCCCCGCTTTTACGGCGGTTCCAGATTTCTCCGCTCCATTCGCCCTGCTCCGCCAGCGCGGCATAGATCTGCTGGTAGAACGGCGCGCCATGCCGCCCGGACTTGAACTTGCTCGGACGCTGACCGATGACTTCTTCCTGCTGGTAGCCGGTGATACGCATGAACGCCCGGTTGACGTGCACGATCAGGCCGTTGCGATCGGTCACCAGCACCCCTTCCAGGGTGCTGTCGAACACCGCCGCGGCCATGCGCAGGCGTTCGCGGTCCTCGCTGCGCAGGCGGGCGCCGATGCCGATGAAATCGAGCAGGCGCGCGCGGGAAACGAAGATCAGCGCGGCACTGAGCAAGACCCAGAGCACGACATTGATCTGCCGCCCCACGGCCAGGGCCAGCGGGTCCTCGGTCATGCCGTGCAGGACCAGCTCGGACAGCGCCAGCCAGAGAATCGAAAGCAACACGTAAAGCCCGGCCATGCGCAAGGCGTCGCGAACGGAAACAGACATGTCGGGTGGATGAGCCCATGGTAAAAGAAGGGGCATTATAGGGGCTGAAACACCCTGTGACTTCCTATCCAAAAGCGCGACTGGTTTTATTTCCCCATCAAAGGATAATGCCTGCGTTGTTCCGCCTGTTTTCCGAGGGTATTTCCCGTTATGTGGTATTACGGTCTGCTCGACCTGTCGGCCTGGCAACTGGTCGCCGTCACCTTGCTGATGACCCATGTGACCATCGTCAGCGTCACCATCTACCTGCACCGCTACTCGGCCCACCGCGCCCTGGAGCTGAACGCGGGCCTCAAGCATTTCTTCCGTTTCTGGCTGTGGCTCACCACGGCGCAGAACACCCGCGAGTGGACCGCCATCCACCGCAAGCACCACGCCAAGTGCGAAACCCCCGACGACCCGCACAGCCCTGTACACAAGGGCCTGGGCACCGTGCTGCGCAAGGGCGCCGAGCTGTACCGGGAAGAAGCGCGCAACGAGGAGACGCTGCGCATATATGGCAAGAACTGCCCGGACGACTGGATCGAGCGCAACCTCTACACCCGCTACAAGCTCGGCGGCATCGCGCTGATGGCAGTCATCGACCTGCTGCTGTTCGGCACCATCGGCATCACCATCTGGGCGATCCAGATGATGTGGATCCCGTTCTGGGCCGCCGGCGTGGTCAACGGCCTGGGCCATGCCGTGGGCTATCGCAACTTCGAATGCCGCGACGCCGCCACCAACCTGGTGCCGTGGGGCATCATCATTGGCGGCGAGGAGCTGCACAATAACCACCACACCTATCCCAACTCGGCGAAGCTCTCGGTCCGCCGCTGGGAATTCGACATGGGCTGGATGTGGATCCGCCTGCTGAGCATGCTGCGCCTGGCCAAGGTGCAACGCGTGGCGCCCATTGCCCACCGAGTGGAGGGCAAGGCATCGCTGGACATGGACACTGCCATGGCCATCCTCAACAACCGCTTCCAGATCATGGCCCAGTACCGCAAGCTGGTGATCGGGCCACTGGTCAAGCAGGAGCTGGACAAGGTCGATACTTCGGTACGCCGCCGCTTCCGCCGTGCCAAGCGCCTGCTCTCGCGGGAAACCAGCCTGCTGCAGGATCGCCACCACGTACGCATCGAGTCGCTGCTGGCCCACAGCCAGGCACTCAAGACCATCTACGAAAAGCGCCTGGCGCTGCAGCAGATCTGGGCGCGCACCAGCGCCAACGGCCACGACATGCTCGCCGCCATGAAGGATTGGGTACACGAGGCCGAGGCCAGTGGCATCCAGTCGCTGCGTGACTTCGCCGCCCAGCTCAAGACCTACTCGCTGCGCCCCAACGGCGCCTGAGCACCGTTGATCGGCATGCCCCGCAATGGGGCGTGCCGACCGGAACTTACCCCCCTGCAATCGACTCAAATCCGGCATATCGCCCGCGTGGCGGGCCGGACCGTGGCCGCACGCCCATCGTCGAGAACCGTTCCGTGCTCATGGCCAAAGATCTCCCACCCACCTCTACCGGCACCCCGCGCCCCGAAGCTGCTCAAACCCTGCTCGCCCTGTTGCACGCTCAAGGCGAAGTGGCCCGTCTAAGCGAGCGCGAGCAGCTGTACAGCTCGCTGCTCGACAGTGTCAACGCCGTCCTCTGGGCCTTCGACTGGGAAACCCGCCAGGTGCTCTACGTCAGCCCCGCCTACGAACGCATCTTCGGTCGCCCGGCCAGCCTGGTGCTGGCCGACTACAACGAATGGCGCGACGCCATCTACCCGGATGACCTGGAGTACGCCGAGCGCAGCCTGGCCCAGGTGCTGGTCAAGGGCACCGTCGAGGACCGCGAGTACCGCATCCTCAACGCCGCCGGCGAGGTGCGCTGGCTTAGCGACAAGTGCTATATCAACCAGCAGCGCGAGGGCGACCAGCGGGTGATCATCGTCGGCATAGCCGAGGACATCACCGAGAAGAAGCAGCTCGAAGGTGAGTTGCAGCGGCTGGCCACCACCGACGTGCTCACCCAGAGCAGCAACCGCAGGCATTTCTTCGAGTGCGCCCAGCAGGCCTTCGACAGCGCCCGCGCGGACGGCACGCCGATGGCCTTCCTGCTGCTGGACATCGATGATTTCAAGCACATCAACGACAGCTATGGTCATCAGGAAGGCGACCACGTGCTACAGCGCATCGCCGACAGCGGCAAGGCCGTGCTACGCCGGGGCGATCAGTTCGGGCGCATAGGGGGAGAGGAATTCGCCGCCGTGTTCCCCGGCTGCACCGCTCAGGTGGCCGAACAGATTGCCGAGCGGCTGCAGCGGGAAATCCAGCGATTGAGTTTCAGCCATGACGACCAGACCTATGGCGTGACCATCAGCCAAGGGCTGACCGGATTGACAGACGAAGACGAGACTCTGGACAGCCTGTTCGCCCGCGCCGATGCGGCGATGTACCGAGCCAAGCGCCAGGGCAAGAATCAGATCGTTCGCGGATGATCCCTGCCTGTGAAACCTGGAAGATGCTGGGTTTCCTGCCCTCTCAGAGCGGCTTTTCCTCGCCATCGCCTCCGCTAGCCGGGGCAATGGGAGCGACCTCCGGTCCGCTTTCGGCAGTTTCCGCCACCAGACGCTCAGCCTCCTCCCGCGCCAGCGCTTCCTGATCCACCTTGCGCAGCCGCGACAACTCCGGCAACCCCAGCTTGAGCAACCGCGCCGTCTTGCTGCTGGCGATCTTCTCCAGCCCCTCGCTGGGCCTGAGTCGCGACAGTTGCCCGGCCAGGTTCATCGCCAGGATCTCCCGGGAATAGACACCGCCACCCAGCTGATACACCGCGGCGATCAGCTCGCGCAGGTCGAGCGGCAAGCGCCAGCGGGTGCGCAGGGCCGAACCGAACGGTGCGCCGAACTCGTTGAGCGACAGCTCCACCTGGTCCTCGTCCAGCTCGCCACCGGCCAGTCGCCACTCCTGCAAGGTGCGCAGTACCGCCAGGTCGCCCAGGCAATGCAACAAACCCGCGCAGTAACAGCGTCCTTCGTCCACTTCGAGCATACGCGCCAGGGTGCGTGCGTAGTCGGCGGCATGCAGCGAAAGGTTCCAGTAGTGCGCGGCATGCCGCGCCAACAAGGGGTCACTCAACCTCGCGCTGCGCTTGAGCGTGAGCCCGAGGATCAGGTTCATGCTCTGGGTGCTGCCAAGCTTGTTCAGCGCCTGCAGCAAGGTCTGCACCGGCGCTTCGCGGTGCAGGGCGGCGCTGTTGGCGGCAGCGATCAGCACGCCGGTGATCTGCGGGTCGTTGCGTACCTCTTCCTCGAGCACCTTGAGGTTGAGGCCATGGGGGTTGAGGGCACGCTTGATCGCCACCTGCACATCGGCGAACAGCGGGCCGCCATCGGCGCTGGCGCGGCGTTGCTCGAGGTAGGCCGGCAGTTGCACGCCGGGCTGCAGCGGCGGCACCGGGCAGGCAATCTGCTCGCCCACCTCCAGCAGCAGGTTTTCCAGGCGCTTGCGCAGGTTGTCCAGGTCGAGCGGTTTGCTGAGGTATGCCGTGGGCTGCAGTGGCACGGCCTCGCGCACGCTGGCGCTATCAGTGCGATCGCTCATGAGGATAAATGGCAATCCAGGCCTGTCGCCCTTGGCGCGCACCTTGCGCAGCAGGTCGAGGCCATCGAGGCCGGCGAGTTCGCGGGCGGCAATGATCAGGTCAGGCTTGCTCGCCAGCGCGCTCAGCGCCTGCGAGCCATCTGCGCAAACCTGCAAGCGCGCATCGCAGCGCACGCTGAGCAGCATTTCGCTAAGCATGTCGCGTACCCAGGGGTCACCCTCGGCAATCAGCACGCAAGGGGGCAGGGGGTCGGCAGCGCTCATGAGCGAGTCTCCAGAAAATGACGCGCGATCCATCGCAGCTTCCACGGATTCCTCGTACAACCTTAGCGCCTGATGCCTACGAACGGCACAAAAAAACCCGCCGAGGCGGGTTTTTTTTTCTGAAACGCGTCACATACTTCAGGCCAGTTCGGCGAAGCACTCTTCGATGATGGCCAGGCCTTTGTCCAGCAGGGCATCTTCGGCGGTCAGCGGTACCAGGATACGCAGGACGTTACCGTAGGTGCCGCAGGACAGCAGGATCAGGCCTTTGTCACGCGCCTTGGCGACCACCTGGGCAACGGCGGCAGCGTTCGGGGTGTGGGTGCCTTTCTCGAAGACTTCCACGGCAATCATCGAGCCCAGACCACGGACATCGCCAATGATCGAGTGTTTCTTCTGGATTTCACGCAGGCCGGCGGTCAGGCGCTCGCCAACGGCCTTGCTGCGATCCAGCAGCTTCTCTTCCTCGAACACTTCGATCACCGCCAGGGCTGCGGCGCAAGCGATCGGCGAACCGGCGTAGGTGCCGCCCAGGCCGCCAGGGGCGATGGCGTCCATGTACTCGGCCTTGCCGCACACACCGGCCAGCGGGAAGCCGCCGGCGATGGACTTGGCGAAGGTGGTCAGGTCAGGCGCGACGCCCATCTGCTCCATGGCGAAGAAGGTGCCGGTACGGCCAGCGCCGGTCTGCACTTCGTCAGCGATCAGCAGTATGCCGTGCTGGTCGCACAGAGCGCGCAGGCGCTGCATCAGTTCTTTCGGCGCAGGCAGGAAGCCGCCTTCGCCTTGTACCGGCTCGAGGATGATCGCGGCGATATCACGCGGCTCGGCGTCGTTCTTGAAGATGCGCTCGACCGAAGCGATGGCGTCGTCAACGCTGACACCGTGCAGCTCGCTCGGGAACAGGGCGCGGAAGATGCCGCCTGGCATCAGGCCCATGCCGGCGGAGTACGGCACGACCTTGCCGGTCAGGCCCAGGGTCATCATGGTACGACCGTGGTAGCCGCCGGTGAAGGCGATCACGCCGGCACGGCCGGTGGCGGCACGGGCGATCTTCACGGCGTTTTCAACGGCTTCGGAGCCGGTGGTGACCAGCAGGGTCTTCTTGTCGAAGTTGCCTGGTACCAGCTTGTTGATCTTCTCGCACAGCTCGACGTAAGGCTCGTAGGCCAGCACCTGGAAGCAGGTGTGGCTGACCTTGGTCAGCTGCTCTTGCACGGCCGCGACCACTTTCGGGTGCAGGTGGCCGGTGTTCAGTACGGCGATGCCGCCGGCGAAGTCGATCAGTTCGCGGCCTTCAACGTCGATCACCGTCGAGTTCTTCGCAGTATCGACGAAGATCGGGTGGATCTGGCCAACGCCACGTGGGACGGCGGCGACACGACGTTGCATCAGGGATTCGTTGGTCTTGCTCATAGTGCCCTCAATTGCGCCGGTTCTGCGGCGCTTTTATTCGGGGGTGGCTGGACGCAGGCGTGCACAGTATTCGTTGATCGACTGTCACGCATGCCCTGGCCACCGGGTACCGCTATGTCAAAAAGGCCAGCGAGACGTCGCTCTCGCGCCCCGCTGGCAGAGGTAAAACCGCTTACCTAGTGATCAGACGCTGATGCACAGGTATTTGATCTCGAGGTAGTCCTCGATACCGTATTTGGAACCTTCGCGGCCCAGGCCCGAGGCCTTGATGCCACCGAACGGCGCGACTTCGTTGGAGATCAGGCCGGTGTTGATGCCGACCATGCCGTATTCCAGGGCCTCGGCAACGCGGAACACGCGGCTCATGTCACGGGCGTAGAAGTACGAGGCCAGGCCGAACTCGGTGTCGTTGGACATGGCGATGACTTCGGCCTCGTCCTTGAAGCGGAACAGCGGCGCCAGCGGGCCGAAGGTTTCTTCCTTGGCGACGGCGGCGGTTTTCGGCACATCGACCAGGATGGTCGGTTCGAAGAAGTTGCCTTCGATGAGCTTGCCACCGGACAGCACCTTGGCGCCTTTGGATACGGCGTCCTCGATGTGTTCCTGGACCTTGGCGACAGCCTTGCCGTCGATCAGCGGGCCAGTGGTGGTGCCTTCTTCCAGGCCGTTACCGATCTTCAGCTTGGCCACGGCGGCTTTGAGCTTCTCGGCGAAGGCGTCGTAGACACCGTCCTGCACGTAGATACGGTTGGCGCAGACGCAGGTCTGGCCGTTGTTGCGGTACTTGGAGATGATCGCGCCCTCGACCGCCTTGTCCAGGTCGGCGTCGTCGAACACGATGAACGGCGCGTTGCCGCCCAGCTCCAGGGAAACTTTCTTGATGTCCTTGGCGCACTCTTCCATCAGCTGGCGACCGATTTCGGTCGAGCCGGTGAACGATAGCTTGCGCACCAGGGAGTTGCCGGTCAGCTCGGAGCCGACTTCGCCGGCGCTGCCGGTAATGACGCTCAGCACGCCAGCCGGGATGCCGGCACGGGTGGCCAGCTCGACCAGGGCCAGGGCGGAGTATGGGGTCTGCGAAGCGGGCTTGAGCACCATGGTGCAACCGGCGGCCAGGGCCGGGCCGGCTTTACGGGTGATCATCGCGGCCGGGAAGTTCCACGGGGTGATGGCGGCGGTGACACCGATCGGCTGCTTGATGACGATCAGGCGCTTGTCCGGCTGGTGGCCAGGGATGACATCACCGTAGACGCGCTTGGCTTCTTCGGCGAACCACTCGATGAACGAGGCGGCATAGGCGATCTCGCCCTTGGCTTCGGCCAGCGGCTTGCCCTGCTCGGTGGTCATCAGACGAGCCAGGTCGTCCTGGTGCTCGATCATCAGCTCGAACCAGCGGCGCAGCTTGCCGGCACGCTCCTTGGCGGTCAGTGCGCGCCAGGCCGGCAGCGCCTTGTCGGCGGCCTCGATGGCGCGGCGGGTCTCGGCGGCGCCCATCTTCGGCACGCTGCCGATGACTTCACCGGTGGCCGGGTTGGTCACCTTGATGGTCTGACCGCTGTCCGCATCCAGCCATTCACCGTTGATGAAGGCCTGCTGGCGGAACAACTGAGCGTCTTTGAGCTGCATGTCGGCTTCCCTTTACTGCGAATTTTGATTGTTGAAAAGGCGCCCTCGATGCGAGGGCGGCCGTCAGGAATTCGTGCACCAGGGTGTTCGACGCCTGGGTGCCGAGCGTTTGAAATCTCAAACGGAATGCTAAGCGGGCGCTGGGGGGTTGGACAATAGGCTGTTCGAAAAAAAGAACGAGTGGTCGGAATTCAGATCAGTGGAAATGCATCGCGGGGCAAGTCGTATCGGTGCGCCGATGCGACTTGCCCCGCGATAGGGCCTTGGGAGGTTAGTTCATCAGAACGCCTTGTCGAGGTCGATCACCAGCGCCCGGTAGCCCACGCTGCCCGGCTGGCGACTGTGCACTTTCAGCTCCACGGTCACCTCCTGGGTGCCGCGACGCACTTCATTGAGCACGCTGGTCGTCAGCTTCTGGGGCGTGAGGAAGTTCACCGACGCCGAATAGATGAACTGGGTGTCGGTATCGGGCCGATACGCCACCACCGAGGTGATCGGGCTGTACCACTCGTCACCACGCTCCTTGCCGTACTGCCAGATCTGCTCGACCGTGCCCTTGGCCTCGTCGATCTTGTACTCCACCGCCCGGCTGTAGTTGCCCGCCAGCTTGGTCGGGCCGAAGTCCCGGCCCCAGCCGTTGTCGAACACGGTCAGCGTGGCGCGCCCGGTCAGCCAGGCGGTGTGCTGGGTCCAGGACCACTCGAAGCCCTCGCCCACGGGTTTGAGCACCTTGTCCTGCAGGCGCGCCGGCCAGCCCTGGGCCGCGGCAAGAATCCACTTCACCTGCTTGTCGCGACCGATCTTTACCACGCCCTGGTGTCGTGCTGAAACGATGATGCTGTCGTCATCGGCGTCGTAGTCGATGGCGTTGACGTGGGCCCAGTTGCGTCCGGTACCTACCCCCGGCGTATCGCCGAACGGCAGGTCGCCCTCGGCCAGCTCGTTGGCCAGGCGCTCGTCCTGTTTCTGCACGCCGTCCGGCAGTTGGATCGCCGCCTTGCCCAGGGTTCCCAGCAGCTCGCCGCGATACGGGTCGAGGATCTGGTTCAGGTCCCAGAAGTCCAGCACGTCACCGGCCTCGTTGACCTCGATGATATGGTCGCGGATCGAACGCACGCGCTTGCCGTCAGGGCGGCGGTAGTCGCTGGTGCCGACCCGCAACAGGTAGGTGCCGTTGGGCGTCTCGCGGATCTCGTGGGAGAAGTCGGCGAACTTGTCCGGCAGGTTGCGCTGCCAGATACGCCGGCCAAGCAGGTCGTATTTGGAATAGGTCTGGCCCTGGCCCCAGATCAGCTTGCCGTCGCGGGTCTGGTGGAAGCCCATGGTCCCGCCCAGGCCGTCGCGATGGTTGGAATCGTGGATCTGCTCGATATCGAGGTACCAGCGCACATCGCCGTTGCTGTCGGCGATCCAGTTGTTGCCCACCGAGTCCCACTCGGCAGCGCCGCCCAGGCCGTTCCACTTGAAGGCACGCCCGCCTGGGATCTCGGCCAGCAGATGATTGAACAGGTACAGCCGCTGCTCGAAGCCAGGCGCGACCTTGACCGGTTCGACCTCGGGCAGCGCCGCCGTCTGCTTCGCCACCACCGGCAGGCGCACTGCCGGGGCGTAGATTTCGTAACGCTCGCGGATGCGTTCGCCATCGAGCTTGTAGCTCACCTCGATCTGGTTGACGTGATCGGGGTACAGGCCGAACACCGGAATGCCGCCGTAGGTCCACAGCGAGCGGTCGGACACGTCGTAGACAATATCGATACCGCGCTCGCCGCGTCCCAGCACCCGCACATGGGCGGCGCTCAGGGTGCGCCCGCCATCACGGATGATCGCGGTCAACGGCGCCAGACGGTATGGATTGACCACCACGTCGCCGAGCAGGGCTTCGTCGCGGTCGGGCACCTTGGCGGTGAGGCAGGCGCCTTCAGGCAGGTCGTGGGGTTGGGTCTTGGCGTTCATGGCAAAGCTCCTTGTGCTCAGAAGTCGTAACGGGCGGTGGCGCCCACGGTGCGCGGCGTGCCCAGCACGCCGGCATAGCCGCCGTTGGCGGAGTTCCACAGGCTGGTGAAGTAGGTCTTGTCGCCGGCGTTCTTCACCCACAGCGACAGGTCGAGCACGCCGTCGCCCTGGTCCAGGCGCACGCCGGTGGACAGGTTGACGATGGCGTAGCTGGGGATCTGGCCGTAGTCGGAGTCGTCGATGGTGCCGACGGCCCTGGAGCGGAAGGCGTAGCTGGCGGTCACGTAGGGCTCGATTCGCTCGGTCAGCTGCCACTTGTACTGGCCGTTGAGGTTGGCGATGTACTTGGAGGCGCCGACCACCTGGTGGCCGGACAGGTCGCAAGTGGCGGCGGCATTGGCCAGGCTCACCTCCGGCGGGCACGGTGCGTCGTCGTACTCGGTGTAGCGCACGTCGTTCCACGAGCCATTGAAATTCACGGTCAGCCCGCGGACCGGCAGGGCCGTGGCTTCGAACTCCAGGCCCCGCGAGCGCACGCTGCCGGCGTTGGCCAGGTACTGCACGCGGTTGGCCTCGTCATAGACGTTGGCCTGGTAGCCGTGCACTTCGGTCCAGAACAGGTTGGTGTTGAGCTGCAGGCGGTTGTCCAGCAGCGTGCTCTTGATGCCGAGTTCGGCGTTGTTGGCGCGTTCGGTACCCACCAGCAGCGAGTCTGTGCCCAGCCTTGGTGCGGCGCCGACGGTGAGGTTGACGCCACCGGACTTCTCGCCGTGGGACAGGCTGGCATAGCCCAGCACCGCGTCGCTGAAGCGGTAGCTCAGGCTGAGCAGCCCGGAAGGGGCGAAGCTGTACTGGTTGAGGTCACCCGAATCATAGGCCCCCACCCGGCCCTGGCGAGCCGCGGCCGCCGCACCGGTAACGGCAGCGCCGCCGGACGGCGCGTCGCGGGTCACCCAGGCGCTTTTCTCTTCGTAGGTACCCCGCACGCCAGCGGTGAAATCCAGGCGCTCGGTCAGGTGCCAGGTGCCCTGGGCGAACAACGCGTAGCTGTCGGTATCGATGTGGCCGTTGCCGATTGTGGTGACGTTGGCCAGGGCGCCAGCCGGGGTCAGGTTCCAGATGTCGGCTTGCGGTCCGTTGTAGGTGAACGATTTGTTGTCCAGGTCCTGCTTGAAGTAGTAGGCCCCGAGTACATAGTCGAAGAAGCCGCCGGTGGGCGAAGCCAGGCGGATTTCCTGGGAGTACTGCTTGTCACGGACCGAAACACCGGCGCTGTGGAACACCGGCACGTTGAGGCCGTCGTCGTTGCGCGGCGTGAAGTCCCACCAGCGGTAGGCGGTGATCGAGGTGAGGGTGAAGTCGTTGGGCAGGGTCCAGTTGGCTTCCACCGAAGTACCGCCCTGGAACACCTTGACCATCTGGTCGGCGTCGAAGTTGACCTTGCGATCCTTGCCCGACACCAGGGTCGCGCCGGCCTGGGCGGCCAGGCTCTCGTAACGGTTCACGCCATTGATGGTCGGCCCGGTGCTGTACAGGCTGAGGATGCCGTTGTCGGAGTTTTCTTCGTTGTATTCGCCGATCCAGCGCAGATTGAAGGTTTCGCTGGGCTTGAACAGCAACTGGGTGCGAAAGCCCTGGCGCTTGCCGCCGTTGAGATCGTGGCCGTTGTAGACGTTCTTCACATAGCCGTCGTCCTCGGTGTGATAAGCGCTGATGCGCCCGGCGAGGGTGTCGGTCAAAGGGCCGGAGAAACTGCCCTGGGTCTGCCAGTAGCCATCCTCGCCCAGCGATGACTGCACGCTGCCCTCCTGGTGGAAGGTCGGCTTGCGCGTGGTGATGTTGAGCACCCCGGCAGTGGTGTTCTTGCCGAACAACGTCCCCTGCGGGCCGCGCAGCACTTCCAGTTGCTCGACATCGAGCAGGTCGAACACCGCCATGCCCGGGCGGCCGAGGTAGACGTTGTCGAGGTAGATCCCGACGCTGCCTTCCAGGCCATCGCTGGCCGGGTTGTTGCCCAGGCCGCGAATGGAGATGCTCGATTGGCGGGCGTGCACATAGGCGACGTTGGTGCTCGGCACCAGTTGCTGCAAATCCTGCACGCGGTAGATGCGCTGGGTCTCGAGGGTTTCGCTGCCCAGCACGCTGATCGGCGTGGGCACGCTCTGCGCGGTTTCTTCGCGTCGCCGGGCATTGACGGTGACGGTGCCGAGCTGGGCTTCCTGCGTCACGGCTGGGGCGGCGTTGCGCTCATCGGCGAAGCTGCTGCCGGAAGCGGCCAGCAGCACTCCAGCCGCCAGGGGTTGCAGGGCGAACAACGAGGCGCGCGCGGGCCAACGGGAAAGTCGGGACATGCAGATGCTCCTTGAGGCAAGGGCCCAGGCGAGCATTTCCGTTGGCGGAACCGAATCGCGGTCAGGCTGGCTTATATTCTTTTAAGAGATATAAATATTTGTAATTCATATTTTGTGGAATAAGAGACTCCCTTTATAAGGTTCCCAACCCTTCCCAGCAATTGCATTCCACCGAAAGTTTCCATGTAGAAAATGCATATCGACCTGCGCCAGCTCCGCCACTTCATCGCCCTTGTCGAGCACCGCAGCTTCGTCGCCGCGGCGGCTGCGGTGAACCTTTCGCAATCGGCTTTCAGCCGCAGCATCCAGACGCTGGAGCACAACGTCGGCTGCCGCCTGGTCGACCGCGCCAGCAAGGAACTGGCGCCGACCCGCCAGGGCCTGCTGGTGCTGGAGCATTCGCGGCGCCTGGTGCATGGGGCGCACAACCTGGTCAACGAGATCAACCAGTTCAACGGCGCCACCACCGGCGTGGTGCGCTTTGGCTCGGGGCCGGCGCCCGCCGGCGGGCTGGTGCCGCGGGCGGTTGCACGCTTCGTCGCCGAGTACCCGGCAGCGCGCACCTGCTTCCAGGTGGACAATTGGCAGGCCTTGAACCGCCGGCTGATCGCCGAGGAGATCGAGTTCTTCGTCGCCGACACCCGCCAGTTCGAAGCCGACCCGGATTACCAGGTGCACAAGCTCACCCCACAACGCTGGCATTTCTGCTGCCGCGCCGGGCATCCGCTGACCGAGCGTGGCGAAGTGCGGGCGCAGGACCTGTTCGACTATCCGCTGGCGACCACCTTCCGCCCGCCGAACATCCGCAAGATCCTCAGCGACCTCAGTGGGCGGCAGGACTTCCTGCCCAGCGTGGAATGCGAGCATGGCTATGCGCTGCTCAATGTGGTGCTGCACTCGGACACCATCGGCATTGCCTGCAGCGCAAACCTGCGGCCGTATGAAGGGCTGGTGGCGCTCAAGCTGGCAGACCTGGCGCCGGAACAGGAGGAGGCGTTCTACACCCGCTATGGGGTGGTGAGCCGGGTGGGGTATGGCTTGTCGGCGCTGGCGCAGGGATTGGTGAGGCAGTTAGTGGCCTGTGACGCCGAGTTGTAGCGAACAGGGGCCGCTTTGCGGCCCCAGCGATCTCAGCCCTTGCGTGTGGTCCGGCTCAGTTGCCCATCCACCCCCACCGGCACCTCGCCAGCCAGGGTAACGCGGCGCACGATGCGCGGCTGCGTACCGTAGTCATCCACCGCATAGTGCTGCGTTGCGCGGTTGTCCCAGATCGCCACGTCCCCGGCCTGCCAGCGCCAGCGCACGGTGTTTTCCAGGCGTGTCACATGCCCCTGCAGTACCGCGAGCAGATGCTGTGAGTCGGCCAGCGAATAGCCCTTGATGCGTTTGACGAAATGCCCCAGTTGCAGCACGCGCTCGCCACTGACCGGATGCACGCGCACCACCGGGTGCTCGGTCTCGTACACCGTCGAAGTGAACACCTTGCGGTAGCGCTCCAGCTTGGCAGGATCGACATCCGGTTTCACGCTGGCGTAGTCGTACTCGTTGCTGTGCACCGCCCACAGCTGGTCGGCCAGGGCACGCAGCGGTTCGGGCAGTTCCTGGTAGGCCGCAGCGGTGTTGGCCCACACCGTGTCGCCACCGGAGGCCGGGGCCACCACGCTGCGCAGGATCGAGGCCTTGGGGTAGGCATCGACGAAGGTCACGTCGGTGTGCCAGGAGTTGGCCCGCTGCCCCTCGGCGCCATCGAGCTGGAGCAGGTAGCTGGTGCCGTCGACCACAGGCACCGTGGGGTGGGCGATTGGCTCACCCAGCAGTTGGGCGAAGGCCTCCTGGCCGATGTCATCGAGGTGGTCCTGGCTGCGGAAGAAAATCACCTTGTGCTGCACCAGCGCCGCTTGGATGGCGTCGATAGTGGCCGGATCAAGGTCGGCGGACAGCTTGATGCCGCGAATCTCGGCGCCAATGCGCCCGGCAACGGGGTGGATATCGAGTTCGAGGGTTTGCGGCGCGGTGGCCAGTGCGGCGTTGCTCATGGTCGTGCTCCTCAGGGTTGTTGTCGGGTCAGCGGGCGGCCTGGACGGCCTGGTCCTGTTGCAGGGCGTGATCGATGAAGCGTGGTTCGACCCAGTCGGATACCTGGAAGCCACGGCGGATCAGGCGCTCCTTGGCAGCCAGGTCGACGCCCTGTTGCAGCAGGCCGACGAAGCCAGCGTCCAGGCGTGGGTCGAAGTATTCGGCAAGGTTTTCCTCGGCCAGGTCGTCGCGCAGGATCGACTTCGGCCAGTTGGCGGTATTGGCCACGAGGTCCACATAGGCCTCGCGGTTACGCTCGTCGCGCAGCCACTTCGCCGCCTGCTCCTGGGCATTGACCAGGCGCTGCACCAGGTCAGGGTGCTGGCGAATGAACGCGCCGGTGCCGAGCAACACCGCTTGAGTACTGCCGGCCCCTTGCAGGTTGCGTGAGTTGACCGGCAACTCGACCAAGCCCCGCTCGCGCAGCGACAGCAGGTTGGACAGGCCCCAGGTGGCGTCGATCTGCTTGGCGGCCAGGGCGGCATTGGCGGCGTTGAAGTCGAGGTTGATCACTTTCAGTTCACGCTCGGACAGCCCCTGGCTGGCCAGGGCACTGGCGAACGACAGCTGGTTGGCGGTGCCGCGGAACACTGCCACGCGCTTGCCCTTGAGATCCTGCAGGCTATGGATGCCCGAGCCCGGCACCACGCCGAGGTAGCTCTTCACGCCACGCACCCCAGCCGACAACACGCGGGTGTCGAGGCCGCTGGCCTTGCCGATGATCGCGGCCAGGTCGCCCAGGTAGGCGAAGTCCGCCTGGCCGTTGGCCAGGGCTTCGTTGACCACGGGGCCTGCGCCCTTGAAGAAGCGCCAGTCGATGCGGATGCCGTCCTTGGCAAACTCTTTCTCCAGCAATTGCTGGTCGCGCAGCACGTCCACCACGCCGCCGGCGCTGGGCTTGCTGCCGGCGCTGAGGTCGGGCACGGCGATACGGATCACATCCGGCTGGGCGGCATGCGCTGCCACGGGCACGGCACTCAACAAGGCGGCGAGCAACGGGCTGAGCAGGTGGCGGAAGGTGGTTCTCATGGCAAGGCTCCTTGGCAGGCTGCCACCGGCGATGGCCGGCGCTATGGGCCAGAAGCTAGGCAGGTCCGGTTAGAACCTACAAAGATCAAAACTTCATTTTTTAGTAACCATAAGACATAACCCAGGCGCCATGCGGGCCTGCGACGGGACGGGGCTTTCGCATGCACCGGCCGCATGCTCTTATCTCTTGAATGCAATTTATGTGAATTTTTAATTCCATAAACGAATAAACAAGGAACGGTTTGGGAGATGCCCCGATGAGCGAAGTCTTGAGCGCAAGTCTGCGGCGCCTGTGGGTGCCGCTACGCAGCCCTTTCGCGACGCAAGGCCGCTTCTACCTGCCGTGGATCGTGCCATTGGCGGTGGCGGCCTTGTGGGTCGTCGCCAGCCGTGAGCACTGGATGAGCGAACAGATCCTGCCCGCCCCCGCGCTGGTCTGGCAGAGTGCGCTGGAGTTCGGCTCCGGCGAACTCTGGGGCCACCTGTGGATAAGTCTGCAACGCCTGATCTGGGGGCTGCTGGCAGGGATCGCCAGCGGCCTGCTGTTGGGCACCTGGCTGGGCGGATCGCGACGGGCGCAGACTCTGGTGCTGCCCACCTTCGTCGCCCTGGCGCAAATCCCGACCTTGGCCTGGATCCCGCTGTTCATGCTGTTCTTCGGCATCGGCGAGCTACTCAAGCTGGTGGTGCTGGTCAAGGCGGTGGTGGTGCCGGTCACGCTGCACACCCTGGTCGGCGTGCGCGACGCCCAACCCAAGCTGCGCGAGGCCGCCGCCGTCCTGCGCCTGCCTCCTCACCTGCTGTTCCTGCGCCTGTTGCTGCCCGCCGCGCTGCCGGCATTTCTCGCCGGTGTGCGACTGGCCCTGGCCACTGGCTGGACCTCGCTGCTGGCTGTGGAACTGCTGGCCTCCAGCGAAGGCATCGGCTACCTGATGGTCTGGGGGCGGCAGTTGTTCATGCTCGACCTGGTGTTCCTCTGCATTCTGCTGATCGGCCTGGTCGGCGCACTGATGGATCGCGGCTTCTCGCGCCTGGAACGCAGCCTGTTGCACTGGCCGCAGCCGGCCACTGGCGAGCAGTTGCGCGGCCAGGTGCCACGCGGCTGGCAAAGCCTGCTGCTGCCTGCGGGGCTGTTGCTGCTGTGGCAGGCCGCCAACAGCCTTGGCTGGGTCGATGCCAACATCCTCTCCTCTCCGCTGGATGTGCTGCGCAGCCTGTACGCAGGCCTGCTCGACGGTTCGTTACCCGAGGCACTGCGCCTGAGCCTGCAACGCACCCTGGCCGGTCTGTTGATCGGCGGTGGCGCGGGGTTCGCCCTGGGCCTGCTGCTGGGCCTGTCAGCCAACGCCGAGCGCCTGCTCGGCCCAAGCCTGTCGGCGTTGCGCCAGGTGGCGCTGTTCGCCTGGGTGCCGCTGCTGACTGCCTGGTTCGGCCTGGGTGAAGGCGCCAAGCTGGTGTTCGTCGCGCTGGCGGCGTTCTTCCCGCTGCTGATCGCCACCCAACGCGGCATCGCCAGCCTCCCGCCACAGCTGGGCGAGGCGGCGCAGGCCCTGCGCCTGGACCTGCCGCACCGGCTGCGTCTGCTGGTGTTGCCCGGCGCCGCGCCGGCGATCTTCGCCGGGCTGCGCCTGGCGCTGATCTACGCCTGGCTCGGCACCATCGGCGCCGAGTACTTCATGCCTTCGGACGGCGGCATCGCCAGCCTGATGATCGGCGCCCAGCAATTGTTCCGCATGGACCAGGTGATGGCCGCCATGGTCCTGATCGGCCTGGTCGGCGCCCTGCTCGGCCACCTCGGCCAACGCCTCGAATCGCGCGCCACGCGCTGGAGATCCGCATGAATGCCTTCATCACCCCGGCCCTGCACGCGGCCAACCAAGCTGATGCCACACCGCCGCTGGTCAGCTTCGAGAAAGTCGGCAAGACCTTCAGCGTCGACGGCCAGCCGTTCGAAGCCATTCGCGACTTTGACCTGTCGATCGAACAGGGCGAATTCATCGCCATCGTCGGTTCGTCGGGCTGCGGCAAATCCACCCTGCTGCGCCTGCTGGTGGGCCTGGACAACGACTACAGCGGCCAGATCCGCGTCGATGGCCAGCCAGTCAACGGCATCGGCGCTGAACGCGGCATCGTGTTCCAGGAGCACCGCCTGTTTCCCTGGCTGACAGTGGCGCAGAACATCGGCCTGGGCCTGGTCAACGAGACACTCACTCAAGGCGAGCGTGCCCGGCGGATTCACGAGTACGTGCAACTGGTGGGGCTAGTCGGTTTCGAATCGGCCTATCCGCACCAACTATCCGGCGGCATGGCCCAGCGCGTGGCCATCGCCCGGGGGCTGGTGGCCAGCCCGCGCATTCTGCTGCTGGACGAACCCTTCGGCGCCCTCGACGCTTTGAACCGCCAACAGCTGCAGAATGAACTGCTGGCGATTCGCGAACGCTCGGGGATTACCATCCTGCTGGTCACCCACGATGCCGAGGAGGCGACCTACCTGGCCGACCGCGTGGTGGTGCTGGAACCTCGTCCCGGGCGGATCAAGGCCGTAGTGCCGATTGATCTAACGCACCCGCGCCAGCGCACCGGCGTGGGGTTACATGGGTTGCGGGAAAAGGTCCTGCAGCAGATCACCGGGGATGATGGGTATCTCAAGCCGACAGGCCAACGAGTGGAGGGGCTGCGACCGGAGCTGATCGCGCTATGACGGGCGCCCGCTGTCCCTTGGGAAAACACTCCATAGATCAAGGCCATGGACGCCACCGAATCAGATGGGTATCATGCGCCCCGTTGCACTCGTAGCTCAGCTGGATAGAGTACTGCCCTCCGAAGGCAGGGGTCGTGGGTTCGAATCCCGCCGAGTGCGCCATGACATCAACCGCCACCCAGGTGTTTGCACGGTGACGGTAAAAGCAAAGCCCCGCTCAGATCACTCTGGCGGGGCTTTTGCGTTTCCGGGCCTCAGCCCTGCACGATGATCTGGCCTTGCAGGTCCCTGACCATGGTTTCAATTACCGGCTTCATCGTCTTGAACTCTTCAGGCGTGCACACCGCCTTCGGATGCTTGAACTGCATGCGCCGCTCGACCACCACGGCGTTGCCATCGCGAGTGTAACGGGCACTGTAGTCGAAGCTACCTTCCTTCACGGCAACGGCCTTGGGCGTCGCCAGGACAGTAACTTCGGCAGGGAACTCGAAGCGTGCCTTCTCCACCGCTTCGTTGGAAATGCAGACGAAGCCTTGGGTGCGTTCGTTTTCGGCGGCAAAGCCATAGACCATTTGCGAGATACCGCCGACCAGGCTGCTCAGTGCCGGAAGCCCCACTGGCCCTGGCAGGTTCACCAGGTTCTCGGTATGACCTTCGACCTGGCTGTGGAAGTGCTCCGGCGCCACCGATGGCTGGATCAGGATCTTGCCGCTGCCCCGCTGCCCGTAGGCATTGAGCACCTGCTCGACCATGCGGTCGAGGTCGGCCGGCCTCATCGAGTTGGCGCCATAGCGGTTGACCTCGCTGGACCAACCCTCGATCGTCGAAGCGCCGGTGAAGTCCGCGGCGCCCGTGCCCTTGACCTTGAACAGCATCTCACCGACCTGCTTGCCGAACTGGTAGGCCGGGGTCTTGCCAAACGCGCCCGAGACGGTCAGCAACGTCCTCTTGTCCAGGTCCATCAGCGGCAGGTAGCCGGCGGCCACCGACGGGTCGGTCGAGTCCAGGTACAGGTCCAGGCTCGGTACGTAGGTCAGCACATGGTTGAGCACGCCCAAGGTCGGCACCTTGGGCAGGTGGTAGGCGTTGCCGAGGTTGACCAGGGCAGGCGAGCTTTCGATGGCTGCGGCCTTGAGCAATGCCTCGAGCAGGGCGACATGGTCCTTGCAGTCGCCATAGCGGTTGTCCAGCACGCTCTGCGCCGAATGCGGGACCACCCCGCCGGCACCGACATAGACCGCCACGTAGCGGATGTTCTCACGCACCCAGTCGCTGAGCTTGAGCGCCTTGGCCCGGGCATCGGGCAGGTTAGCCGTCAACTGCTCGGATAGTGCGGCGATGGCTGGTGTCACTTCCACGCCGGCGCGCGCCTGGTAGCTGGCGGCAAGCCCTGCGTAATCCTTGAAGGTCGACACCGCGAGGTACTGGCCGTAGTCCAGGTAGGACACGGCGCTCGCCTCGATCCTGCCCCTGTCGGCGGGTACGAAGTCCCAGCGGTAGACCTTGCGGCCCTTGCCGGCCTTGGGCGTGGACGCCTTGAAGCCACGAGCATCAGCGTACAGCGGCAGATCCGCCGGCAGGTCGTAGATCAGCGAGAATTGCCCCACGGGGTGGAAGTCCGGGCCGGTGAGGTCCTCGAAGTGGCCGGGGAACAGCGCAGTGCTGCGATGGCGCTTGTAGCGCAGCACCAGGCGATCGCCGACGGCCACTTCCGGGAAGATCACCACCTTGACCCGAGAGTCCTGGAACATCGGCGCGTAGGTGGACGCCTGCTCCTGCTGCTCCTTGATCTGCGAGGCATCGACCATCACCTTGCGCCCATCAGGCTTCTGGGTGAAGGCTTCGTCGACCTCCAGGGTTTCGTACGAGCGGTTATAGCTCAGCGGCTCCTGCGCCTTGGTCTGGATGGCCCGCTCTTCGTTGATGCGCGAGACCGACTCGACCGCTACCTGGAAGCTGCCGTCGGTCTGCACGGTGAAGGTCTGCACGACCTTTTCCAGGGTGACAGAGTGGTCAGTGCCATCGTCCCGTGCCTGGGCGGGCGTGATGCAGGCAAGGGTGAAGGCCAGCACCCCGGCCAGGGGTGCAAGGTAAGACGTGAACATGAGGATCCTTCTCTCGTAAAACGGGTTATTACAAAAAACGCTAATGATACGCATTTTTGTCATAAAGCTGCAGGCCGCGCCGTAGATGAAAGCTTGCACGTTTGTGCAGAAATGCACATTGCCACCTCTCCCGCGCCGGTAGTCATTGGTGATAGCGTGGGCATCTTCCGTTTGCGTAAACGGTCGCCCTCCACCCCTTGCAAAGGAATGCGCACACCCATGCCATTTACCAAGCTATCCGCCGCATCGCTCCTGCTGGCCAGCGTGGCCATGTTCTCGATCCCGGCCCAGGCCAACCTCTCCCAGCAGCAGTCCGCCGCCATCATCAAGGCCTACGACGGCAGCGACCCGGCCGACTTCAAGCAGTTCCTCGGCAAGCTGGCCGGCAGCGACCTGGCCAAGGCCGACAAGCTGGACGACACCCTCAAGCTGTACCTGGCCGGCAAGCCCCTGGCTGCCGAGCAGCAGGACGAGATCAACCGCCTGCTGGGCCTGTACACCCGCATCAAGTACGGCAAGGCCGCAAAGGAGACCCTGCGCGAGCTGGTAGAGATCCCGACCGTGCGCAAAGAAGGTGTGCCGCAGCACGAGAACCCGGAGTTCCTCAAGATCGCCGACAAGATCAAGGCCCTGGCCGAGGGCTTCGGCCTGCAGTTCCGCAATATCGACAACCGCGTCTACGAGATCACGTTGGGCGAAGGCAAGGAAGTCATCGGTATCCACGCCCATGCCGACGTGGTGCCGGTCACCCCGGAAAACTGGAAGCTCAAGGACGGCACCAAGCTCGACCCGTTCAAGGTCACCCTGGTGGGCGATCGCATGTATGGCCGCGGCACCGAGGACGACAAGAACGGCATCGTCGTCGCGCTCTACGCGCTGAAAGTAGCCAAGGACGAAAAGCTGCCGCTGGCGCGCCAGTTCAAGCTGCTGGTGGACACCACCGAGGAAACCACCGGTGATGCCATCCCCTACTACTTCGAACGCAACGCCACCCCTGACTACAACCTGGCGCTGGACGGCGGCTACCCGGTAGTGATCGCCGAGAAAGGCTATGGCACCGTCATGGCTACCTTCGCCAAGCGTGCCGGTGATGGCAAAGGCGCCGAGGTGATCAACCTCACCGGCGGCCTGGCCACCAACCAGATCCCCGGTAGCTCGGTGGCGACATTGACCGGCGACAAGCCGGCCGAACTGGCCAAGGCCCTGGAAAAAGCCGGCGCGGCCTACGTCAAGCGCCATGGTGGCGACTTCAGCATCGACGCCAAGGTCGACGGCAAGCAGGTGCTGCTGACCGTGACCGGCGTATCGGCGCACTCCTCCGAGCCCGAGTCCGGGGTCAACCCGGTGGCGCGCATGCTCGACTTCCTCAATGGCCTGGGCAAGGACGTGCCGCTCAAGCACAACCACATCACCGACGCCGCCCGCTACGCCGCCGACAACTGGGGCCTGGACTACCTGGGCAACAAGCTTGGCGTGGGCTTCAAGGACGACTTCATGGGCCCGCTGACCACCTCGTTGACCTTCGTCGGCCTGGATGACAAGGCGCTGAAGCTGGCGGTGAACCTGCGCATTCCCAAAGGCAAGTCGCTCGACACCCTCAAAGGTGAGATCTCCGGCAAGCTCGACAGCTGGGTTGCCAAGAGCCAGACCAAGGTGGCCTTCGACTACAGCATGGACGAGCCGATGTACCGCAACCCCGAGGGCGAGTGGGTCAAGGCCCTGCTGGCCGTGGCCAGCGAGAACCTGGGCATGAAGCACGAGTACGGCACCTCCGCCGGCGCCACCTCGGTGCACGACCTGCCCAATGGCGTGCAGTTCGGCCTGGCCATGCCGGATGTGAAGTACACCGGGCACAACGACAACGAGTTCAAGACCGTGGAGCAATTCATGCTCGACCTGCAGATCGTCAGCGAGATGGTGGCGCGGATCGGGCAGATGCCGAAGCTTTGATGATTCACCCGGGGCCGCATTGCGGCCCCTTGCCACGATGACGTTTTTCAATCACCTCGATGCCGTTTCCTGCATTGCCGTGCAGAGCGCCGTGCCGGATGCTTTATTTACTCCGACACCGCGCTTTTTCACCCACCGAGGCCCGTATGAAGAACGTCGAACAAATCCTCAAAGCCAAGTCCCAGCATCAGACCGTCTACACCATCAGCCCTGATGACTCGGTGCTGGATGCCTTGAAGCTGCTGGCGGAGAAGAACGTCGGTGCATTACCGGTGATGGAAAACGACCAGGTCGTAGGCATCGTCAGCGAACGCGACTATGCCCGCAAACTGGTGCTCAAGGGGCGCTCATCGGCTGCCACGCCGGTACGGGAAATCATGAGTTCGCCGGTAGTCACCGTTGAGCCCAAGCAGAACCTCGAGTACTGCATGAACCTGATGACCAACCGCCATCTGCGCCACCTGCCCGTAGTGGATAACGGCAAGCTGCTGGGGCTGTTGTCGATTGGCGACCTGGTGAAGGAAACCATCGCCGAGCAGGCCAACCTGATCCTGCAGCTCGAGCAATACATCCGCGGCGAATGATCCCGCCTAGTGGTAAGCGCGCTCCAACTCGTCCAGTTGATGGTCGAAGCTGCGCAGGCGCGCCGACCAGGTGTACACCAGCACTTCCAGATCGCGATTGAGCACGGCGGTATTGCCGCCATCGCGCACCGGAGCATCGCACAGGTCCAACTGGTAGCGCTCGCGGGCCATCGCCGTGGCCACGCTGGACAGGTCGCGGGCATTGGCCAGCCAGTGATGGTGGTGGTCGTGCACCTCGCGGTCTAGCTCCCGGCACTGGCGCTTGAGGGCGTCGAGGCTTTGCTCCAACGGTGTGCCCTTGAGCTCGCCCATTACCTCCTCGAAGGTGCGCCCGGAGTGCCAGTAGCTGCCCCAGAAGTAGCGGTCGAACACCGTCTCGACCCGGCGCAGGGCAACCTTGGTGTTCCAGATGGTCAGCAACGTTCGCCCCTGGGCCACCTCACGCTTGTTCAGGTGCAAATGCTGCCAGGCGATCCAGGCCAGGCCGCAGAGCGCCACCGCCGCGGTAACGGCGGCGGCGGCATAGAGAAACTGCACGGCCTGGTTCATCTGGTGGGTGTGCCGGATACCGTAGAAGTAGCCGGCGGTCAGGGTGCCCAGGATCGTCACGGTGCACCAGAATCCTGGTGCGTAGGGATCTTTCATTGCGCCATCCCCTCTTGTTTTACCTGAGCATAGCAACGGCCCGATCACCCATCAGGTGCCGCTCGGCGCTTTATTTGCGGGGGCGACGCAGTGCTTCGTTGAGTTGGTCGAAGGGTACCGCCCAATCGGCGTCCTCTATGATGCTTTCCTTCAAAAAGGTTCTTTGCGCCTCGGTCCAGAACGGTGCGTCCACCAGCTTGATCTCGTTCTTCAACGGCGAATGAGTGGTGATGAACTGGTCGATGCTGGTGGCATCGTCCGCCAGCCCCAGTTGCTTGAACAGGTCGGCGAATGGATGGTTCGGTGCTTCCATGATTCCTCCTCGGGCCGGGCGGGTCGTCCACGACGCCAACCCGGCGTTGGTTGCGAGCATCAGCTCAATTCGCGCACTTCGGCGTGCGGCACCAGCTTCAAGTATTGCTCCATGCTCATGTGGATCAGATGATCGTGGTCACCTGCCTCGAGGTAGACATCGCCCTGGCGGGTAAGACTCCGGTCGAGCAGCATGGGAATGTTGTAGGCGTCGCCCAGGGCCGGGATGGCGCCGCGCTCGCAATCGCCGAACAGGCTCGGCAAGTTGCTCTCGCGCGTCAGCTGCCAGGCGCCGGTCATGCGCACCTCGGTCATGTCCAGATGCCGGTTGGCCGGCAGCACGGCCATGATGAAGTTGCCATGGCGGTCATCGAGCATCACTGACTTGGCGACCCGCTCGGCGGGTACGCCGGCCGTGCGCGCCGACTCCAGGCTGGTGGCCGAATGGGGATGGGGAATGATGTCGTAGTCGCAGTTGGCCTGGTCCAGGCGCTGCTGAAGGGTCTTGGCCATACGCATGATGCACCTCCGGTTTTGCCCCCATCCACAAGTTTAGGTCGTGGCTCGACAGCCAAGGCTAAACTTCAAGGACGGGTCCGCATGAGGTGACGACAGGTGATCGCCCAGCGCTGGCGCATGCTGCTGTTGCTGTTGGTCCTCGGCTTCGTGCCGAGTGGCCAAAGCGCGCCTGGCGCAAATGTATGGCTGTTGAGCGTCGATGATGCCATCGGCCCGGCCAGCGCCGACTATCTGCTGCGTGGGCTGGACCAGGGGCAGGCACAAGGCGCGCAACTGGTGGTGATCCGCCTCGATACTCCCGGCGGGCTGGACAGCGCCATGCGCCAAATCATCAAGGCCATTCTCGCCAGCCCCGTGCCGGTGGCCACCTACGTCGCCCCGGGTGGCGCCAGGGCAGCCAGCGCCGGCACTTACATCCTCTACGCCAGCCATATCGCGGCCATGGCCCCGGGGACCAACCTCGGCGCCGCGACGCCAGTGCAGATCGGCGTCCCCGGCAAAGCTGAACAACCCGCCACGAACAGCGAAGAAGGCGCATTGGCACGCAAACAGGTCAATGATGCTGCGGCCTACATCCGTGGCCTGGCCCAACTGCGCGGGCGCAACGCCGACTGGGCGGAGAAGGCCGTGCGCGAGGCCGTCAGCCTGTCGGCCAGCGAAGCGCAGCGCTTGCAGGTAATCGACCTGATCGCCAACGACCTCCCCGACCTGCTGCGACAGCTCGATGGCAAGTCACTGCTCGTCGCAGGCCAGACCGTGCAACTGCGCACCCATGAGGCCAGTGTGACCGAACACCTGCCTGACTGGCGCACCCGCCTGCTCGCAGTGATCACCAACCCCAGCGTGGCGCTGATCCTGATCATGATCGGCGTGTACGGCCTGCTGTTCGAATTCATGAATCCTGGCTCCGGGGTCGGCGGCGTGGTCGGCGGCATCTGCCTGCTGCTGGCGCTGTATGCCCTGCAACTGCTGCCGGTGAGCCATGCCGGGGTGGCGTTGATCCTGCTCGGGGTGGCGTTCATGGTCGCCGAGGCGTTCCTGCCTAGCTTCGGCGTGGTCGGCTTCGGCGGTATCGTCGCCTTCGTCGTCGGTGCGGTGATCCTGATGGACACCGATGCCCCCGGCTTCGGCATTCCGCTGGCGCTGATCATCAGCCTGGCTGTGCTCTCGGCGCTGTTGCTCGGCGGCGTGCTGGGCATGGCGCTGAAAGCGCGCCGGCGCGCCCTCGTCAGCGGCGATGCCGGACTGGTGGGCAGCCTGGTCACGGTGACGCAGGTGCGCACCGACAACCCGTTCTGCGGCTCGGTACAGGCCCAGGGCGAACAGTGGCAGGTGCAGTGTGCGACACCGCTGCAACCTGGCCAGCACGTGCGGGTGACGGCCCGTCATGGCGTGACCCTGGAGGTCAGCGCCACTGCGCCCACGGCGCAAGGAGAGTAGACGATGTTGATGCAATTCGGTTTCAGCGCCGTGCTGGTGCTGCTGGCCATACTGCTGCTGTCGGCGCTGCGCATCCTGCGCGAGTACGAACGCGGTGTGGTGTTCCAGCTCGGGCGCTTCTGGCAGGTCAAGGGCCCGGGCCTGATCATCCTGATTCCGGGGATCCAGCAGATGGTGCGCGTCGACCTGCGCACCGTGGTGCTCGATGTGCCACCCCAGGACGTGATCACCCGCGACAACGTCTCGGTCAAGGTCAACGCCGTGCTGTACTTTCGCGTGCTCGACCCACAGAAGGCGATCATCCAGGTCGAGGACTTCCTCGCCGCCACCAGCCAGTTGGCCCAGACGACACTGCGGGCGGTGCTCGGCAAGCACGAGCTGGACGAACTGCTGGCCGAGCGCGAACAGTTGAATTCGGATATCCGCGAAGTGCTGGACGCGCAGACCGATGCCTGGGGCATCAAGGTGGCCAACGTCGAGATCAAGCACGTCGACCTGAACGAATCGATGGTCCGTGCCATCGCCCGTCAGGCCGAAGCCGAACGAGAACGCCGGGCCAAGGTGATCCATGCCGAAGGCGAGCTGCAGGCGTCGGAGAAACTCATGCAGGCGGCGCAGATGCTGGGCAAGGAGCCGGGGGCGATGCAACTGCGCTACATGCAGACACTGGGATCGATTGCCGGGGACAAGAGCTCAACCATCGTGTTTCCACTGCCGGTGGACTTGCTCAAGGGGCTGGTGGATCGTCAGCGCTGAACCCATTCGCGGGGCCAGGCTGCTCCCACTGAACCGTAGGAGCGGGCTGGCGCCGCGATGACGAACTCAGATGGGCGCGCGACGCAGGGTGGCGAGGAATGTCGCCGCGCCAATGAACAGTCCGGCAAAGGTACGGTTCAGGCGCTTCTGCTGCTTCGGCGTGCGCAACAGACGCAGCACCCGCGAAGCCAGGCCGGTGTAACCCGCCATCACCAGCAGGTCGACGCTGATCATGGTCACGGTGATCGCCACATACTGGGGCAGCAACGCCTCGTGCGGGTTGAGGAACTGCGGCAGCACCGCGAGCATGAATACCAGCGCCTTGGGGTTGCTGACGTTGACCAGGAAGCCTCGGAACATCAGGCTCAGCGGCTTGCCGATAGGCCGCACGCCAGACTCGTCGCTCATGTCCATCGGCAAGGCTTGCCATTGCTTGTAGGCGAGGTAGACCAGGTAGGCTACACCGAACCATTTGATGACCTGGAAGGCCGTCGCAGAAGCGGCGAGGATGGCGCCGACACCGGCGGCGATGACGGCGATCTGCACGATCAGGCCCAGTTGCAGCCCCAGGGCGTTCCAGTAACCACGCCAGAAACCGTACTGCAGCCCGCTGGACATCGAGGCGATCGCCCCGGCACCCGGCGACAGGCTGATCACCCAGCACGCGGCAAAGAAGGCCAACCACGTTTCCATCGACATCGCACACCTCGCTCGAACATTTGTTACAAAGCGTTAAGCTACGGTTCTGGCGAAAAAATAACCAGTAAATTCTGCGGCTTCAGTCGGTTTCGATCGATTCCGGCTTGACCGCAGTGGTGGCCTCGGCACCACGCCAACGGCGCACGGCTTTCTGGAAGAACTGGCTGTTGGGCACCTGCACCAGCGCGCCACCCGCTTCCGGCGTTTCCATCAGCGTGGTGTACAGCAGGTTGATGGCGATCACCCGGCCCTTCACTCCCGGTTTGTCGAGGGTGTCGACCAGCTCGACCACATCGCCGATGCGAAACGGCCCGACGGTGAAGATCAGCACCGCGCACAGCAGGTTGGACAGCACGCTCCAGATAGCGAAGAACGCCACCGCCGCCACCGCGACGAAGCCCGACAGCGCGGTCCACAGCACCGTGGCCGATACGCCCAGGCGCTCGAGCACGAACAGCAGCGCGCTGCCCATGATCAGCCAGCGCAAGGCGCCGCGCACCGGCACCATCAGCTCGTGCGGCAACGGGTAGCGTTCGCCCAGGCTTCTCAACCCGCGAGCGACCATGCGCTGCAGGATGAACGCGGCGATCAGGATCAGCAGAATCTGCAACCCCAGCCACATCGAGTCCATCCACTGCCCCGGCAACAGCGAGCGCAGCTCCTCCATCAGGACAGCGCCTCGAGTTCGGCCTGCATGCTTTCGAGGGTCTCAAGGGCCTCCATCCAGGCCTCTTCAAGCTCGCCTTCGCGTTGCTTGAGCTTGGTCTGGCGGGCCAGCAGGTCGCGCAGTTCATCCTTGCGCGCGGCCTCGTACACGCCACCGTCGCCCAGGGCGGTCTCGACCTCGGCCAGGTCCTTGTGCACCTGGTTGAGCTCGGCCTCCAGCTTGTCGGCCGCCTTCTTGTGCGGCGCCAACTGCTGGCGCAGGGCCGCGGCCGCCTGGCGCTGGGCTTTCTTGTCGGTCTTGTCCGGGTTGGCCGGCGTGCTGCTCACCGGCGTGTTGCGCTGGCGGAACTCGACCAGCCAGCGGCTGTAGTCGTCCAGGTCGCCATCGAAGGTGTCGACCTTGCCGTCGGCCACCAGCAGGAAGTCGTTGGTGGTGCTCTTGAGCAAGTGACGGTCGTGGGAGACCACCACCACGGCACCCGCGAACTCCTGCAGCGCCATGGTCAGCGCCAGGCGCATCTCGAGGTCCAGGTGGTTGGTCGGTTCGTCGAGCAGCAGCAGGTTCGGCCGCTCCCAGGCGATCAGCGCCAGGGCCAGGCGGGCCTTCTCGCCACCAGAGAAGTTGACCACCGGCTCGTCGACACGATTGCCGTGGAAGTCGAAGCCACCAAGGAAGTCGCGCAGGGTCTGCTCACGCTCGCCCGGTGCGATACGTTGCAGGTGCAGCAACGGGCTGGCCTTGTCGTCCAGCGAGTCGAGCTGATGCTGGGCGAAGTAGCCGACGGCGAGGTTTTCGCCACGCACCAGGCGCCCGGACAATGGCTGCAGCTCACCGGCGAGGTTCTTGATCAGGGTCGACTTGCCCGCACCGTTGGGGCCGAGCAGGCCGATGCGCGCACCCGGCGCCAGCTGCAGCTTGACCTTCTCGAGGATGGCCTTGTCGCCATAGCCCAGGCGGCCTTCGGACAGATCGAGCAGGGGGCTGGAGATCTTCTCCGACTCACGGAAGACGAAGTCGAAAGGCGAGTCGACGTGGGCCGCCGACAACTCCTCCATGCGTTCCAGGGCCTTGATCCGGCTCTGCGCCTGACGGGCCTTGGTGGCCTGGGCCTTGAAGCGGGCGATGTACTTTTCCATGTGCGCGCGCTGCGCCTGCTGCTTCTCGTAGGCCTGCTGCTGTTGCGCCAGGCGTTCGGCGCGGGTGCGCTCGAAGGCGCTGTAGCCGCCCTTGTAGAGATTGAGCTTGCGCTGTTCGACGTGCAGCACATGGTCGACCACGGCATCGAGGAAGTCGCGGTCGTGGGAGATCAACAGCAGCGTGCCCGGGTAGCCCTTGAGCCAGTCCTCCAGCCAGAGGATGGCGTCGAGATCCAGGTGGTTGGTGGGCTCGTCGAGCAGCAGCAGGTCGGACGGGCACATCAGGGCCTGGGCCAGGTTCAGGCGCATCCGCCAGCCACCTGAGAAATCGCCGACGCGGCGGTCCATCTGCTCGTTGCTGAAGCCGAGGCCGGCCAGCAACTTGCGCGCGCGGGCGTCGGCGGTGTAGCCGTCGGCGCTGTCTAGTTCACTGTGTAGGCGCGCCAGGGCAGTGCCATCGTGGGCCAGTTCGGCGGCGGCCAGTTCAGCCTGGACCTTGCGCAGGCGCACGTCGCCATCGAGGACATAGTCCACGGCGATACGGTCGAGGGTATCGACCTCTTGGCGCATATGAGCGATGCGCCAGTCGCCGGGCAGCTGGCAGTCACCGGCATCGGGCGACAGCTCGCCGCGCAGCAAGGCGAACAGGCTGGATTTGCCGGCACCGTTGGCACCGATCAGGCCGGCCTTGTGGCCGGTGTGCAGGGTCATCTCGGCGCCTTCTAGCAGGCGCTGGGGACCACGCTGTAAAGTGAGGTTCGATAGTCTGATCATGATGGTCGCGGAGTCTACCAGCTTCCCCGATCACTGGCGCGAGTGAAACCATGCACACCGACCTGTGGAATCATGCCCTGGCCCTCTATGCCCGGCCGGGTGTCGAGGCGGCCTGTCTGGCCCTCCAGGAACTGGGCGGCGATGTCTGCCTGCTGCTCTGCGGGACTTGGCTGCAGGCCCGCGGCATAGCCCCTGACGAACAACGGATTGCCACCCTGCAGGCGCTGGCCCGGCCCTGGCAGCGCGACGTCGTGGCGCCGCTACGCTCCCTGCGCCGGCAATGGCGCGAACACGCGCTCGCCGACCCACAACTGAGCGTGATGCGTGAGCAGGTGAAAGCGCTGGAACTGCAGGCTGAACGCACCTTGCTGGAACGCCTGGAAGCGTTGGCGCGTGGGTGGCCGGCGCAAGCGAGCGCGACGCCGGATTGGCTGGCCTGGCTGGTGCCAGGCCTGGCCAGGAACCACGACGCGCTAAATCAGCTGCGCGCCGCGGCCCGTGAGCTTCAGGACGCCGAAGTCGGCGACTGAGGCGCAGTGCCGGTGGTCGCAGGCGTAGTCGCGCTGGCCGCAGGCGCCGGGGTGGCGTTGGCGGCCGGAGTGGCTGGCTTGCTTTCGGCCGGTTTGGCTGGCGCTTTGACAGGCGCCGGTTTCGCGGCTGGCTTGGCTGCCGGTTTCACCGCAGACCTGGTTGCTGCTGGCTTGGCCGGGGCCTTGGTGGCGGCGGTCTTCGCAGGTGCCTTGGCAGCAGCCGGTTTGGCCGCAGGCTTGGTGGCAGGTTTTGCGGCGGCAGTCTTCGCAGGTGCCTTGGCGGCGGCCGGTTTGGCTGCGGGCTTGACGGCAGGTTTCGAAGTGGCGGCCTTCGCAGGTGCCTTGGCGGCAACCGGTTTGGCTGCGGGCTTGGCGGCAGGTTTCGAAGTGGTGGTCTTCGCAGGTGCCTTGGCGGCAACCGGTTTGGCTGCGGGCTTGGCGGCAGGTCTCGCGGCGGCAGCCTTCGCAGGTGCCTTGGCAGTAGCAGGTTTGGCCGCAGGCTTGGCGGCAGGTCTCGCGGCGGCAGCCTTCGCCGGCGCTTTGGTAGCAGCAGGCTTGGCCGCGGCTTTCGGTGCCGTCGTACGCGAGTCCAGAGCCTTGGCGGCCGCCTCGCGCACCTTGCCGACGCCCTGTGCCAGCTTCAGGCTTTCCTGGGCATCACGCTTGAGTTGCTGGATATAAGTGCGGGTCTGAGTCTGGCGATCCTTGAGAGAATCGAGCAAGTCTTCAAGTTCGCCAGCAGCTTTTTGAGCCTTGCCTTGTGCCTTGGCTTTACCGGCCTTGGCGGCATCCTGCAACTTCAGACGAGCATTGTGGAGTTTTTCCTGGGCCTTGCCACGTTGTTTTTCCAACTTGGCCAACAGTTTCTCGGCATCCGCCAGCGCTTGGGAGCAGGCATCTTCCAAATGTTCGAGCAGGCTGCCCGAAAGTTGCTGGAGCAGGTGCAACGGCGTACTTACTGGCTTCTTTTTGGCCGACATGGTTTACCTCCTGGCTGACGAGAGTGCGGCTCATACTATGCTTCTGCTGCTACCGCCGCTAGGGCATGTTGACCGTCTCGGTAGCGCCGCGTTGCATGCCTGGGCAAAGTTGTTGTCTTGCAGCTGGAAACAAGTGTAGTTGCCCATTAGTGCAGTGCCGATATTTACACATCCCTGGCCAACAACGCTGGCATACTTCGCGCTCATTGCCGCAGGAGACCTCCATGCCTCGTTATCTGATTCTCGGCCTGTGCCTGGTATCGCCGCTCTCCCTGGCCAATGCCGAGGCCGCCCCCGCCAACGACAGCGACCTGGCCTACAGCCTGGGCGCCAGCCTCGGTGAACGGCTGCGTCAGGAAGTACCCGGCCTGCAGCTCGACGCCCTGGTCGAAGGGCTGCGCCAGGCCTACCAGGGCGAGCCGCCACGGATTGCCAAGTCACGCATGCAGGCCATCCTTGAACAGCACGAAACCCAAGCCAACGCCGCCGCCGAGCAAGCCCAGGTGGACAAGCTGGTGGAGGCCGAAAAACGCTTTATCGCGGGTGAGCGGGCCAAGACCGGAGTACGTGAGTTGCCCGAGGGTATTCTCTACAGCGAACTGGCCAGCGGCAGCGGTGCGCAGCCCAAGGCCAATGGCCGCGTTCAAGTACGGTATGTGGGCAAGCTTCCGGATGGCACGGTGTTCGACCAGAACCTTCAACCGCAGTGGTTCAAGCTGGACTCGGTGATCGAGGGCTGGCAGGTGGCGCTGCCACGGATGAAAGCGGGAGCAAAATGGCGCCTGGTGATCCCGTCGGCGCAAGCCTACGGCGCCGACGGTGCGGGTGACCTGATCGCACCCTATACCCCACTGGTATTCGAGATCGAACTGCTGGACGTGGCTGACTGAATCAGGCCTGCACCGCGTCTTCTTGCTTGTGGGCGTTGTGCAACACCTCGATCAGGCAATCCTCCAGCTCGAAACGCTCGTGCAACAGGCCGCCGAGTTTGGCCAGTTTCTCGGCAAAGCGCTCGGTATCCCTGCACTCACCTTTCTCGCAATGATCATTGAAAGCCAGGGCGATCTGGGTGCTGTCATCAATGCGTGGGTTGATCTGCTTTGCCAGCTCCAAGGCACCGGTATCACCAAATGCCTTGGCTTCACTGACCAATTGCTCGCTGACTTCGAAGTGCCAGGCCGAGACATAGTCAACCAGCACCGCGCAGAAATCGCGGTTCTTGTCTTTGTCGGCAAACGCCGGCTTGGCATCGCGCAGGGCGCGGAAGGCTTGCACCAACTCCTGGCGCTCCTCCAGCCACCGATCGATCAGCTTGTGAACACCGCCCCAGCGTTCCTGGGCGTTCTGGCAACTATCGAGCATGGCGATCTCTTCCCTTCTGGGTAGATGCCGCTGCACCTCGCGACACAACACCGTGGCACAAAGGTGACATCAGCAAACGGCATCGAGCAGTTGTATTTTCGGTATGCGTGCTGGGAGATTATTCCCGCGCGACCTGCCCATCAAGGTACGCAGCAGACAAAGTTCATACAAGCGTTTAATCCCTCCGCCAGCCACCGCTGGTCGCGCAATCCCCGGCTCGTTGCGCTGGATCAAGCCAACGTGCCGCGGCGCAATCGATACACCACTAGCCACGACAGCGGTTGCGCGGCAAGTAACAGAAACGCCAGCAGGCTCCATTCAGGTAAGGTCAGGTCGAGAAAGCTCCAGTTGACTGACACACATTCCGGGGTACCCATCAGGAACGTTCGCAATATCTCGGCCCAAGGGCGTTCCATCAGATGCGCCAGCGGCAGATGGCAACCACTGACCGGCAACGGTTCGGCCTGTAACCAGACATGTCGGCTGGCCAGCAAAGCGCCAGCAACCGAGAACCCCAAGGCCAGCCACGCATGCACGCGCTGATGCCTGGCGTGGACGACTGCAGCCAGGCAGACCAGTGCATAGAGCCCCAGCATCAGCCGCTGGCTGAAGCACAGCGCGCAAGGGTCGAGGCCGACCAAGTTCTCGAGGCGAAACGACGCCACCAGCACAGAGACGGCGGCCAGGAAGGCGGGAAAGAAAAAGCTGCGCAGGCAGGCCAGCGACATGGGCGAAGGTGATCCGAAAAGAGGAGATGTGGTTTGAAACGGTAGAGGAAAGGAGCGCTTTGTATCAAGTCGCTACAGCACAGACAAGTCGCTGAATGGATAGGGAATCATTTTCACAGAAAGTGGGAATGTTCTGACGCGAACGAAGGAAAAATCAGCGCCTTCCAGTTGCACATCTCACGCCGGGAGCGAGCCTGTCAGCGAGCGCCGCTGCCAGGCACAACCCACAAGGCCAAGGTATTCTGCACGGAACGAATCCAGGCCTGCCTTCAGGCCCGAACCCCTTCCGGCAACGGCAATGCCAGCAAACGTTCATCCAGCAGCCCCAAGCCCTCCTGGAACAACTGGTTGCTGCGCTCGGTCTCGCCCAGCCCGGCCAACAGCCGCGCCAGCTCAGCGCAAGCCTCTGGATTACGCTCCATGCGCAGACTGCTCTCCAGGTAATCCCGGGCCTTGCCCCACAGACGATTCTGCAGGCTCAGCCGGCCCAAGGTAAGCAACAGACTCGGGTCCTGAGGATGCTCCTTCAGCCAACCTTCGGCCGTTTGCAGCTGGCGGGCGGGATCATCACCGCGCACCAGCCCATACAAACGTGCCAGATGGCTTTCATAGCCGCGCTTGAGCGCGCTGCGCAATACCTGCTCGGCCTCACCCTGTGCACCAACCTGGCGCAACTGCTCGGCATAGGCCGAAACCAGTTGCGGCTCCTGACGTTGGGCGTTGGTCAACTGCTGCCAGGCACGCTCGAGCGCTTGGCGAGCAGTCTGCGGATCCTCGCCCCGAGTGCTCGCCAAGCCCAGGTTCTGGCCCCACGCACGCTGCTCCAGACCGGCGAGCTCGTTGGCCGGCAGCACCTTGTGCTTGCGCAAATCCGGCAACAGCCGAATCAGCGCCGACCAGTCCCCACGCTCCAGGTGCAGGCGATGCAGCAGGCGCAGCACCTGCGCATTGTGCGGGTGGCGCTCCTGCATAGCCTGCAGGGCCTCCAGCGCGCCTTCATTCTCGCCACGGTCCATTTGCAACTGGGCATGTGTCAGTGCAACGGCTAGCTCAGCCTGGGGCTGGCGTTCCAGGGCCCGTTCGAGCAATTGATCACGCTCCTCCACCTTGCCCAACTCATTGGCCGCGCGAGCGGCGCCGAGGTAGTAGAGCAATGGCTGGCGATCGGATTCTGCGGCACGCTGCAGATGGCGCTGAGCACTCGCCCAGCGTCCCTCGGCCAGGTCCAGTTGCCCCTGCTCGACAGCGATGCGTTTGCGACGGTTACGGTTGCGCCGTGACCAAGGGTTGACCACCCCGGAGGACGTCAGCACAAGCCCGACGAGGTAACGCACCAGCAGCAGCGAGAGAACAATCCCGACCAGCGCGCCAATCGCCGCCCACAGCCCCGACTGGTAGCGGAAGCTACCGTAGGCAATCAGCACGTAGCCGCTGTGCTTGGCAATCGCGATACCCAGCGCCGCGGCGATGACGATCGCCAGCACTGCCAGCAGGTAGACGCGCTTCATGGCTTGGCCCCCTCGTCGACTGGCAGGTGGCGGCGCTGGATGTAGGCCTGCACCGCTGCCAGGCTTTCGCTCAGGTCAGGGGTGACCACCGACACCGGCTGTTCGGCCAGTTGATTGAGACTGTCGAGCATCGCCTTGCTCTGCGGGTTGTCCGGGTTGAAGTTGGCCAGCAACACGCTGCGCGCATCGTCCAAAGCCTGGGTGTAGACCTTGGCTTCGCCATTGAGAGCTGCCCATTGGGCCTGCTCGATGGTCAGGCTCAAGGCCAGCCGCAGCTGGTTGAGCGACTGGCCGGACAGCAATGGCCGGACGTTATCGTCGGCATTGAACTCGATCTGGAAATACTTGGAGATCTCCGCCCACCATTGCGACCAGCGGCTGGCGCCGTCGCCATCGGCCGTCAGAGCGCCCATGGCATCGGCCTGGCTGTCGAACTCCGGCGACTGGGCGCTGAGCTGCTGGACCAGCTCGCGCTGCGCGGCAAGCTTGAGGAACAGACCGGTACGGTCCGGCTGCTGGGTACTGGACAGCGTCGCCAGGCTGCGTGCCAACTGCTCGCGGGCAGCGAAAGCGCCTGGGTCGCTCTGCTCACGAAGAATCTCATCGGCGCCCTCGACCAACGCCTTGGCGCTGGTAATGTCCTGCAATGCAGAGAGGCGCAAGGTCGCCAGCCGCAGCAAGTGCTCAGCCTCGGCCAGACGCCACTCCTTGCGGCTTTCGCCCAGTACCGTCTCCAGGCGCTGGCTCAGGCGTTGCTGGTCGCCCTGCAGTTGCGCCACAAGGCGACGACGGTCCTCCAGTTCACTGGCTGCTGGCAGGCTGGCCAGTTGGGCGCTGAGCTGCTGCTCCCGCTGCTGCAGTGCATCGGCACGCTGATTCAGGGCTTGCAGGTGTTCGCCCTGCCCCTGCTCGCTGCCTTGCAGTTGGCGAACCTGCCAGACGCCCCAGCCGCCGACCGCGACGCCAGCGGCGCCCAGCAGCAGCGCCAGCAGCGCCAAGCCGTTGCCGGAGCGTCGGGCGGGCTTGGCGGTGGTAGGTTCCGGCGCTTCGAGCGCCGAGGGTTGTTCGGTGTTGGACAAGACAGTTTCGCTCACGTATCCATCCTTTGCATGGTGGCGCATCGCTTTCTAGCTTAGCGCCTTAAGGGGCAGGCGCAGCGGTACGCTGCACGGCTGCCAGCAAGGCCGTGGCGCTCGCGCCACGACAATCCACAATATCCAGCGCCCCGAGTGCACGGGCTTGTTCGGCTACCCGTGGGCTGGGCACGAACAACGGCAATCGAGAAAACCGCGGCCAGTCCGCACCCGCCAGTCGATGCAAGTGTTCAAGACCCTGCCCACTGCTGACCACCAGGCCATTGAGGCGTTCCCCATCGATGCTTCGAGCGAGGGTTCCGGTAGGGTAGTCGGGCAGGCAGCGGCGATACAATTCCAGATAATCGACACTAGCACCTTGCTCGGCAAGACGCTCTGCCAACAGTTCACGACCTCCGAGGCCGCGCACGATCAGTACGCGAGGCCTCGCTGACGCGGCAATAGCCTCGCGCAAGGCGGGCAGCCCGAGCAAGGCCTCGCTGTCGTCACCGGCCTCTGGAAAGACCACTTGCAGCCCATGCTCCTGAAGAATTCGCGCCGTCGCCTCACCTACTGTGAACCAACCTGCGCAAGGCGGCGTCACTCCCGCCTGGGCGAGCTGGTCCAGCAGCAGGCGGGCCGCCGGCTTGCTGACCACGATGATGGCCTGAACCTCGGCGATCGTCCGCAGGTGCTGCATCTGCAACGGCTCCGGCGCGAGTGCCTCGATAACCAGCAACGGCAGGCTGGCACTGGCAATACCCGCGTCGGCCAGCGTCTGCGCCAGTGCCGCACAGTCCTCTTCAGGGCGGGTCAGCAGCAGGCGCCAGGGGCTCACGGGTGGCCGGCCTCGCCGTAGACTTCCTTGAGGATCGCCTCGGCGCCCTGCCCCAGCAGGTCTTCGGCGACCTGTACGCCCAGGGCCTCGGCATCCACGCGCGCAGCGCGGGCTTCGGCCACCAGCAAGGTGCCACCGGAGGGCTGGCCAACCAGGCCACGCAGCCACAGCTGTTCGCCTTCAAGCACCGCATAGCAGGCGATCGGCACCTGGCAGCCACCATTGAGGCGCTTGTTCAGGGCACGCTCGGCCACCACCCGGTCAGCGGTGTCGGCATGGTGCAGCGGCGCCAGCAGGGCATGAATCTCGGTATCGGCGCTACGGCATTCGATCCCCACCGCACCCTGGCCACCAGCCGGCAGGCTGTCATCGACACTGATGGAGGCGGAAATGCGGTCCTCGAAGCCGAGGCGGATCAGGCCGGCAGCGGCAAGGATGATGGCGTCGTATTCGCCGGCATCGAGCTTGGCCAGGCGGGTATTGACGTTGCCGCGCAGGAAGCGGATCTGAAGGTCGGGCCGACGCGCCAGCAATTGCGCCTGGCGACGCAGGCTCGAAGTGCCGACGACACTGCCGGCCGGCAGGGCTTCGAGATTTGCGAAGGTGTTGGAAACAAAGGCATCGCGCGGGTCTTCACGTTCACAGATGCAGTACAGGCCCAGGCCTTCAGGGAAGTCCATGGGCACGTCTTTCATCGAATGCACGGCGATGTCGGCTTCGTTGTCGAGCAGCGCGGTTTCCAGCTCCTTGACGAACAGGCCCTTGCCGCCGATCTTCGCCAGCGGCGCGTCGAGCAGCTTGTCGCCACGGCTGACCATGGGCACCAGGGTCACGACGAGGCCTGGGTGCGCCTGTTCCAGGCAGGCTTTGACATATTCGGCCTGCCACAGGGCCAAGGCACTTTTACGGGTGGCAATGCGGATTTCGCGAGTGGACATGAAACGCCCCGAACCAGAGAAATGCCGCCGATGATAACAGCTCCTCCGGGCGTGCCCGCAGATTCAGATCAGCAAAGCGCCACGCGGGAGCGGGCTTGATCCGCGATCGCGATGGCGGGCATTACACCTCATCGCGGGGCAAGTCGGGTCGCCGCATCGCCGCTCCCACGCAATCAAAGGGTTTCAGTGCAAGGACTGCATCATCTTGCGCACCCCGGCCACATGCCGCCGGCTGACGGTCAGGGCATCGCCCTCGAGCCCCTTCAGATAGAGCTGGAAATGCCCCAGCGGCGTGCGCTGCAGCCGTTCGATGCGCTCACGGGCAACCAGCGCGTTGCGGTGAATACGCACGAAACGCTCGCCGAACTCGTCTTCCAAGGCCTTGAGCGGCTCGTCGAGCAGCACTTCGCCTGCCTCGTGGCGCAAGGTCACGTATTTGTGATCTGCGATGAAATAAATGACCTGCGGAATCGGGATCAGCTCGATGCCCTTGCGGGTACGGGCACTGATGTGGCTGCGCGGCCCGCCGCCGGCGTCACCCGCTGGGCGAGTCAGCGCGGCCAGTTGCGCGCGGTTGGGCTTTTCGGCCCGGCGCAGCGCGTCACGCAACGCCGGGAGTTGGATGGGCTTCTCGACATGGCTCAAGGTGCTGTCCTTGAACGCTTCGCTGCCGTATTCGTCGTCGCCGGTGCAAAACACCACCGCAGGCGGCGATTCGCGCTCGCACAGGCGGGCCGCGACCTGCAGGCCATCAAGGCCAGGCATGCCGATGTCCAGCACCACCACGTCTGGCTTGAGGCTTTCGATCAGGGTCAGGGCCTCCTCGCCGTTGGTGGCGCTGGGCTCCATCACGGTGTAACCCTCCAGCTCGCCAAGCAGCCGGCTCAAGCGCTCGCGCGCCTGGGGTTCATCATCAACGATCAGGACATTCATAATTGCGCTGGATTCCTGAGTGAGTCTCGCACGGGTATAGCGTAGACAAATGTGGGCGACCGAAACGCGGTCACGCTACAGACCGGTGCGAAGGCCAAAGATTCACTGGCCTGGCAGATTTGCCGCCAGCCCTTTGTCCAACTGTAGACGCTCCGTGGAACGCTGCCGTTCAATCGTTGAATATGCCGCACCCCCAGGTTACCGGGTGATTCTCACGACCAGCGCCCTGCGGCGGCGGACGCAACCCTGCTATGATCGGCGCCACTTTTCCGTTCACGCCTTCAACGAGTGAATCCATGAGCACCGACAAGACCAATCAGTCCTGGGGCGGCCGCTTCAGTGAGCCCGTCGACGCCTTCGTCGCCCGCTTCACCGCCTCGGTCGATTTCGACAAGCGCCTTTACCGTCACGACATCATGGGTTCGATCGCCCACGCCACCATGCTGGCGCAGGTCGGCGTACTCAGCGACGCCGAGCGCGACACCATCATCGATGGCCTGAAGACCATCCAGGGTGAGATCGAGGCCGGCACCTTCGATTGGCGCGTCGACCTGGAAGACGTGCACATGAACATCGAGGCGCGCCTGACCGATCGCATCGGCATCACCGGCAAGAAGCTCCACACCGGTCGCAGCCGCAACGACCAGGTGGCCACCGACATCCGCCTGTGGCTGCGTGACGAGATCGACCTGATCCTGGCCGAGATCACCCGCCTGCAAAAGGGCCTGCTGGAACAGGCCGAGCGTGAAGCCGAGACCATCATGCCCGGCTTCACCCACCTGCAGACCGCACAGCCGGTGACCTTCGGCCACCACCTGCTGGCCTGGTTCGAAATGCTCAGCCGCGACTACGAGCGCCTGGTCGACTGCCGCAAGCGCGCCAACCGCATGCCCCTGGGCAGCGCCGCGCTGGCCGGCACCACCTACCCGATCGACCGCGAGCTGACCTGCAAGCTGCTGGGCTTCGAGGCCGTGGCCGGTAACTCGCTGGACGGCGTCTCGGACCGCGACTTCGCCATCGAATTCTGTGCCGCCGCCAGCATCGCCATGATGCACCTGTCGCGCTTCTCCGAAGAGCTGGTGCTGTGGACCAGCGCGCAATTCCAGTTCATCGACTTGCCTGATCGCTTCTGCACCGGCAGCTCGATCATGCCGCAGAAGAAGAACCCCGACGTACCGGAGCTGGTGCGTGGCAAGAGCGGCCGCGTGTTCGGCGCCCTTACCGGCCTGCTGACCCTGATGAAAGGCCAGCCGCTGGCCTACAACAAGGACAACCAGGAGGATAAAGAGCCGCTGTTCGACGCCGCCGACACCCTGCGCGACTCGCTGCGCGCCTTCGCCGACATGATCCCGGCGATCAAGCCCAAGCACGCGATCATGCGCGAGGCGGCCCTGCGCGGCTTCTCCACCGCCACGGACCTCGCCGACTACCTGGTGCGCCGCGGCCTGCCGTTCCGTGACTGCCACGAAATCGTCGGCCACGCGGTGAAACATGGCGTCGACACTGGCAAGGACCTGGCCGAGATGAGCCTGGAAGAGCTGCGCCAGTTCAGCGACCAGATCGAGCAGGACGTGTTTGCCGTGCTGACCCTGGAAGGTTCGGTCAACGCCCGCAACCATATCGGCGGCACCGCGCCGGCGCAGGTGCGCGCGGCCGTGGTGCGCGGCAAGGCCTTGCTGGCTTCGCGCTAAGCGCTTCTGCCAGATCAATCGCGGGGCAAGGCCGCTCCCACGCCGCCTGTGCAAGGAGACGTGGGAGCGGCCTTGCCCCGTGATCGTTTCCGGCCTTAGCGCTTGCCGCTTTTGACCATTTCGAGGAACGCCGGCATCGCCGCATCCTTGTCCGCCACGATCCGCGCCATGTGCGGGTTCTCACCCAACAACTGCAACAGCGCCTTCGCTTCCGGGAAATCCGCCAGGAAGTCGATGCTCAGCACCTTCTTGCCCACCGCACAGGCCAGGTCGACCGAGAAACAGAACATCAGGTCGGCGATGGTCAGCTGCTCACCGGCCGCATAAGGCGCAAACTTGCCATTGCGCTTGAGAGTGGCAAAACCCGCCAGCAGGTCGGCCCGCGCCCGCTCCTTGATCAGCGGCTCCACCGCCGCGCCGAAAAACGCCTCGGCATAGCAGGTACGCGCCGGCAACTCGATATACAGCTCGATTTCCCGCAGCAGCTCGCGCACCTTGGCCTGCCCGAAGGCATCGGCCGGCAGCAGCGCCTTGCCCGGCTGGGTCTGCTCGATGTAGTCGAGGATGACCCCGGTCTCGCTGATGAAACCGTGCTCGGTCTGCAGCACTGGCACCTTGCCACGGGGGCTGATGGCCAGGGCTTGAGGCAACTGGCCGCCGAAGAACGGCACCTCTTCGAAGGGCACGCCTTTCTCCAGCAAGGCCAGCTTGACCATGTTGTAGTAGTTGCTGACCGCGAATCCATGAAGCTTGAGCATTGAGACAGCCTCCAAGGCCGTATGGGGTTGGCCCGGCTGTTATAGCTCCCTTGCCCACCCTTGGCCAGTGCCATGCCCGGCGCTGATGGCCGGGCATTGCCAGCGCAAGCGTGGCACACTGTGTGCCTCACCACAGGAGCACCGCCATGAGCGAACCCCAAGACATCGACAACAATGATGAAGAAGACTTCGCCGAGGCCACCCTGACCCAGGCGATCGAGAACCAGATCGAAAGCGGCGAGCCGCCAGCCGCCAAGGCCACCTTCAACAAGCTGACCCTGGTCGGCTACGAGCGTGAAGACATCCTCAACCTCATGGCCCACGTGCTGGCCATCGAGATCGACGCCATGCTCGACGAAGATCGCCCGTTCGATACCGAGTGGTACGAAACCGCCCTGCGCGCCCTGCCGGAGCTGCCACCTGAGGCGGATCAAGGCGGCATCGAATAAGCCTGACTACACTCCTGACTTCCATCCTTGTCTCGAAGTCAGGAGTTGCCCATGCCTTTTACCCCAGAACTGATCGCCGAACTGGAAGTCCTTTCCCAGTTCAACCTGGACAACCACCAGGAAGGCATCAAGGTCAGCAGCGACGCCTCCCCCGCCCTGGTCGCCGCCGCCAAGCGCCTGCATGACAAAGGGCTCACCGACCAACCCGATGGTGGTTACCTGACCAGCCTCGGTATCGATGCCGCTGAAAGCGTCCGGCTTTTGCTGACCATCCTCAAATCAAAATCCGCCCAGCCGGCCTGAACCCCTGCTCCCGCTCCTGCAACTCGGCAGACCTGCAGGAGCGGGCTTAACCATCGATGGCTTGCACAGGCGTTGCAAATCTGACGTCAAAAAGCCAGCAACCCCTTATCCGACCGCGCCACTCAGGCTAAACTCGCCAGTGCTTCCCCCGGCCTGCCTGAGCGCGCAATGAACCACCCCCACGAAATCCGCCCCGACCTGGAACAAGGCATCGACCGCAAGGAGCTGGCCAAGCTGCGCGCGCGCTTCCTGAAGATCAACCAGGGCCGCCTGGCACGGGCGATGGAAGGGTTATCCACACGCCAGCAGCAGGTCCTCACGCTGCTGCCGCTGTTCTTCCACGTCAATCATCCGCTGCTGCCAGGCTATGTTTCCGGCACCACCCCCGCAGGGGTCTCCGGTTTCGAGCCCGACGACGAGCTGCTCGCCGAAGCCCAGCGCCTGACCCGCTCGTTCACCTACAAGCCACGCCACGGCAAGCCGCCGCAGCCGATCCACGGCCTGTTCCTGATGGGCAGCCTCGGCACGCTGGCCCAGGCCGAGCAGAGCGACATGGACCTGTGGGTGTGCCATGCACCGGACCTGGACGAGCAGGCCGTGGCCGACCTGCGACGCAAGTGCCAGTTGCTCGAAACCTGGGCGGCCAGCCAGGGCGCCGAAGCACACTTCTTCCTGATCGAACCCCGGGGCTTCGTCCAGGGCGAGCGTGACAGCCAGCTCAGCTCCGACGACTGCGGCACCACCCAGCATTACCTGCTGCTCGACGAGTTCTACCGCACCGCCATCTGGCTGGCCGGGCGCACGCCACTGTGGTGGCTGGTGCCGGTCTACCAGGAGCACAACTACCGCGACTACACCCAGACCCTGCTGTCCAAGCGCTTCATCCGTGCCCAGGACGACCTCGACCTCGGCCACCTGGCGCATATCCCGTCGGGCGAGTTCGTCGGCGCCGGGCTGTGGCAGCTGTTCAAGGGCATCGACTCACCCTACAAGTCGCTGCTCAAGCTGCTGCTCACCGAGGCCTACGCCAGCGAACACCCGCAGGTGCGCTGCCTGAGCCTGGACTACAAGCAGGCCGTGTTCGCCAACCAGCTGGACCTGGATGAGCTCGACCCCTATGTGATGGTCTACCGCCGTATCGAGCGTTACCTGCTCCTGCGTGGCGAGCCGGCACGCCTGGAGCTGGTACGGCGCAGCCTGTATCTGAAGGTGAACAAGAAACTCGGCGACCTGGGTCGCAGCCGCAGCGGGGGCTGGCAGCGCCAATTGTTGGGGCGCCTGACCGAGGAATGGGGCTGGGACGAACGCCAACTGGCGCTGCTCGACAGCCGCAGCCAGTGGAAAGTACGCCAGGTGGCCGTCGAGCGCCGCGAACTGGTGGCCGAGCTGAACCACAGCTATCGCTTCCTGACCCAGTTTGCCCGCCAGCAGAACGCCAACAGCCGGGCCGACCAGCGTGACCTCAATGTGCTTGGCCGCCGCCTCTACGCCGCCTTCGAGCGCCGTGCCGGCAAGATCGAGGTGATCAACCCGGGCATCGCTCCGGACCTGGCCGAGGACACCCTCACCTTGGTGCAATCACCCAACCGCAAGGAACCGGGCACACACCACTGGGGGCTGTACAACGGCAATCTGGGCGTACACGAGTGGGAGCACTTCAGCCCGATCAAGCGCTGCCGCGAACTGCTCGAACTGCTCACCTGGGCCCACCGCAATGGCGTGATCGACAGCAGTACGCGCCTGGCCTTGCACCCGGGCGCCAGCGACCTGAGCGAGTTCGAGCTGTTCAACCTTATCGGCAGCCTGCAGCAGAGCATCCCCCTGCCTCTGGAGACAGTCAGCGAGGTGCGCCTGCTGCAGCCGAGCGTGGCCGACGAGATCCTGCTGCTGGTGAATGTCGGCGTCGACCCGCTGCGCCATCACCGCGACCTGAACATCCTGATGACCACCGAGCGCACCGACTCGCTCAGCTACGCCGGGGTGCGCGAGAACCTGGTACTGACCCTCGACCAGATCACCCTCAACAGCTGGAACGAGGTGCTGGTCCAGCGCTACGACGGCGAGCATGCGCTGGTGCGCTGCCTGCGCGACTTCCTTAACAGCCTGGGCCAGCGCAGCCATCGCCCGCGGGTGCGGGTGCGCTGCTATTGCCACAACCGCGCCCAAGCCATCAGCCAGCGGGTCGAGGAGATTTTCGACACCGTGCAACTGCTGCTCGACCAAGGCCTGAATCACCGTTATTTGCTACAGGTGGCCCAGCACACCCACATCCTCGACTTGCAGCCCGGGCAGGTCACCTTGGCCAGCCTAGCCGACCACGACGCCGTGCTGGCGGCGCTCGGCGAGGAGCGCAGCAGCTACAGCCCATTGCACCTGGACACCCACGCCCTGCAGGACCACGACCTGCCACTGGTCCTGGCCCAGGGCCAACCCGGCTGCATCCAGGTGTTCTACCGTCTGCTCGAAGGCTGGGCCGACCTGTACGTGCTCGACGAGCACAACGCGCTCTGGCAGCAGCGGCTGCCGCAACAGGACGAGCCGCACCTGCTGCTGCCATTGCAGCGCTTCCTGCAAGCGATGGTGATGCGCCGCGATGCCCTGCTGCCCTTGGACAGCCTGCAACAAGCATCGCTGGACATCCTCTACTACCAGTTGCTGCCATCCGGTCCAGGCAAGGCGCGCAGCCTGGAACCCAGGCCGGCACCCGCGGACAGCCAGAACCAGGCCTGTTTCGAGGTCCAGGCGATCCTCCAGGCCGGCACGGGCGATGAGGTGCACGTCACCCTTTACTGCGACCAGCAGGAGTTTTCCGAACTGGAGCATGGCGACCAGCTGTATGCCGTGGTCGCGCGACAGATCCTGCGCCAGCGTCGCGGCAGCGGCAGTTACCGCTGCTACATCACCGACCTCGACCTGTCCGAACTGCTGGAGGACGAGCAAGGGTCCACCAGCCTCTGCCTACGCTACAAACGCGAACTGGAACAGGCACTCAACGATGGGCTGCAACAGCTGCAGGCGCGGCTGGAGCCCTGATCAACTCAGAGATCGAAGTCCCCTGCCGCTTCCGGCTGGTACTCGACTGCCAGCAGCTCGAGCTTGAGCGTCTTGCCGCCCGGCGCCGGCCAGTCGATCTGGTCACCCACCGACAGGCCCAGCAATGCGCAGCCGATCGGCGCAAGGATCGAGACGTTGCCTTCAGGACCCGCGTCCTTCGGATACACCAGGGTCAGGTGGTAATCCTTGCCACTGGCGATCTCGCGGCAGTGCACGCGAGAGTTCATGGTCACCACGCCGGCCGGGACTTCCTCGTGACCCACCACTTTCTCGGCGCGGTCCAGCTCGTCCTGCAGGGCGAGCATACCCGGGGTGCTTTCATCGAGGCTGTCGAGCAGGCGCTCGAGACGCTGCACGTCCAGTCGGGTGAGGATGAGGGAAGGCTTGGTGCTCATGATCCAGTCAGACTCCTTTGAACAGGCAATTTACTAAAGGCAGATAAAGCAAAACCCCGCCCAAGGGCGGGGTTTGTGAAATGCTTGGCGTCACCGACGCAGACCCTGACACTACCACAGCGGGGCAAATACTCAAGCCCACACCGCCGTTGTGGCTATGCCTGGCCCCCCGCTTTCAGGGCCAGCGCCTCGCGGCAGATCTGCCGGCGCCGCTCGTCATCGGCCGCACGCCACTCGCGGATATGCTCGACGTGGCGGTGGCAACCGGTGCACACCTTGCGCTCATCCAGCCGACATATGCTGATACAAGGTGACGGGACCGCCGGACTTACATTGCTGTAGAGCGGCTTGGGGGGCCTGGGCTGTTCGCTCATTTCAAATCTCGTCGAAGTCCAGCTTCTCGCCGGCCCGCTCCCAGACGATGCGCTCGAGCATCTCGCCGAGCAGCTCTTCGCTCTTCTCACACACCCACTTGCCGCTCTCTTGGTCATAGTCGAAGTGGAAACCACCGGACTTGTCCGCCAGCCACAGTTGGCGCAGCGGCTCCTGGCGGCTGAAGATCAGCTGGCTGCCATTGTCGAACTTGATGGTCAGGACGCCGGCGGAATTTTCCATGTCCAGGTCCATGCCGCTTTCATCGAACAGGTCTTCCAGGGCCTGTTGGGTCGCGTCGACCAGGTCGTGGAAACGCGCTTCGCTCAAACTCATTGCAGGGACCTCGAAAAATGGCTGTACACACGCAAGCCGGGCACGATAAGGGCGAAAGCTTCAAGCTACAAGCTAATAGCTGCAAGAAAAAGCCGCATGTCCTTCGGTCGCCTACGCCCGCCGAGCGGGGGCACCCCTTGCATAGGCAATCAGGTGGTCGCTCGGTATACTCGGCCGCAATACTGCATATTTCCAAGGATTTCACCCATGAAACGCCTGATTTCCTCCCTCGCGGCAGTGGTCGCGGTTGCTTGCCTGGTTTCGGCCTGCGGTCAGAAAGGCCCCCTGTACCTGCCGGAAGACGGCAAGGACGGCAAAGGCCCGCGCAAGTCGCACCAGCATGCCAAGCCTGTCCAGCCTCAGCCAGTGCTGGAGCAGCAGCAAGAGCAGCCTGAAGAGTCGCCCGCGCAGTAAGGAAATCCCATGGATGCATTCAACTACCGCGGCGGCGAGCTGTTCGCGGAAGGGGTGGCCCTGTCGGCGATCGCCGAACGCTTCGGAACGCCCACCTACGTGTACTCGCGTGCCCATATCGAGGCGCAGTACCGCAGCTACACCGATGCCTTGCACGGGGTGGATCACCTGGTCTGCTTCGCGGTCAAGGCCAACTCCAACCTGGGCGTGCTGAACCTGCTGGCGCGCCTGGGCGCGGGCTTCGACATCGTCTCCGGCGGTGAACTGGAACGCGTGCTGGCCGCCGGCGGCCGCGCCGATCGCGTGGTGTTCTCCGGGGTCGGCAAGACCCGTGAAGACATGCGCCGCGCCCTGGAAGTGGGGGTGTACTGCTTCAACGTCGAGTCCACCGACGAGCTCGAGCGCCTGCAAATGGTGGCCGCCGAGATGGGCAAGGTCGCGCCGGTGTCGCTACGCGTGAACCCGGACGTCGACGCCGGCACCCACCCGTACATCTCCACGGGCCTCAAGGAAAACAAGTTCGGCATCGCCATAGCCGACGCCGAGGCCATCTACGTGCGCGCCGCGCAGTTGCCGAACCTCGACGTGGTCGGCGTCGACTGCCATATCGGCTCGCAGCTGACCACCGTCGAGCCGTTCCTCGATGCCCTCGACCGCCTGCTGGTGTTGGTCGACCGCCTGGCCGAGTGCGGCATCCACCTGCGTCACCTCGACCTGGGTGGCGGTGTCGGCGTGCGCTATCGCGACGAGCAGCCCCCGGAGCTGGCCGACTACATCAAGGCCATCCGCGAGCGCGTCGGCAGCCGCGACCTGGCCCTGGTGTTCGAGCCGGGCCGCTACATCGTCGCCAATGGCGGCGTGCTGCTGACCCGCGTGGAATACCTCAAGCACACCGAGCACAAAGACTTCGCCATCATCGACGCGGCCATGAACGACCTGATCCGCCCGGCCCTTTACCAGGCCTGGATGGACGTCAGCGCGGTCAAGCCCCGCGAAGGTCAAGGCCGGGCCTACGATCTGGTCGGCCCTATCTGCGAGACCGGCGACTTCCTGGGCAAGGACCGCGTGCTGGACCTGACCGAGGGCGACCTGCTGGCCGTGCGCTCCGCGGGCGCCTATGGTTTCGTCATGAGCTCCAACTACAACACCCGTGGCCGCTGCGCCGAAGTGCTGGTCGATGGCGACCAGGCCTTCGAAGTGCGTCGCCGCGAGACCGTCACCGAACTGTTCGCCGGCGAAAGCCTGCTGCCGGAGTGAACCCATGCTGCTGCGTTTTACCAAGATGCACGGGCTGGGCAACGACTTCATGGTCCTCGACCTGGTCAGCCAGCACGCACACATCCAACCCAAGCACGCCAAGCAATGGGGTGACCGCAACACCGGCATCGGCTTCGACCAGCTGCTGATCGTCGAGGCGCCAAACAACCCGGATGTCGACTTCCGCTACCGTATCTTCAACGCCGACGGCTCCGAGGTCGAACAGTGCGGCAACGGCGCGCGCTGCTTCGCCCGTTTCGTCCTGGACAAGCGCCTGACCGCGAAGAAGCGCATTCGCGTCGAGACCAAGGGCGGCATCATCGTCCTCGATGTGCGCAACGACGGGCAGATCTGCGTCGACATGGGCCCACCGCGCTTCACGCCGGCCGAGGTCCCGTTCATCGCCGATGAGCAGGCGACCAGCTATGCACTCGAAATCGACGGACAGGTGCACCAGATCGCCGCGGTGTCCATGGGCAACCCGCATTCGGTGCTGCGCGTGGACGATGTGCGCAGCGCGCCGGTCCATGAGCTGGGCCCGAAGATCGAGCATCACCCGCGCTTCCCGCAGCGGGTCAATGCCGGCTTCATCCAGGTAGTCGACCGCCACCGCGCCAACCTGCGCGTATGGGAGCGTGGCGCGGGCGAGACCCAGGCATGCGGCACAGGCGCCTGCGCCGCCGCCGTGGCGGCGATCAGCCAAGGCTGGATGGACTCACCGGTAACCATCGACCTGCCGGGCGGGCGCCTGAGCATCGAGTGGGCCGGCCCCGGCAAACCGGTGCTGATGACCGGCCCCGCCGTTCGTGTGTTCGAAGGACAAGTTCGTCTCTAAGCGAGTATCCGCCATGACCGACCAGCCCAAAGTTGCACCCTCGCCAGCCAGTGAGCTCGATGCCGGAGCGGTGGTCGCCTATCTGCGCGCCCACCCGACCTTCTTCGCCGAGCATGACGAGCTGCTGGTCGAACAGCGCATTCCTCACCAGCGCGGCGACAGCGTGTCGCTGGTGGAGCGCCAGCTCAAGCTGCTGCGCGACCGCAACATCGAGATGCGCCATCGCCTTTCCCAGCTGATGGACGTGGCGCGCGACAACGACCGGCTGTTTGACAAGACCCGCCGGCTGATCCTCGACCTGCTCGACGCCAGCACCCTGGAAGAGGTGGTGATGGCGGTCGAGGACAGCCTGCGCCAGGAGTTCCAGGTACCCTTCGTCAGCCTGATCCTGTTCGGCGAGAACGCGGCGCCCGTGGGACGCTGGGTTTCCGGGGCCGAGGCGCAACAGGCCATCGGCGGCCTGATCGGCGGCGGCAAGACCATCAGCGGCAGCCTGCGCGAGCACGAGCTGGCGTTCCTGTTCGGCAACGATCAGCACAAGGAAGTCGGCTCCAGCGCCGTGGCCACCCTGGAGTACCAGGGCCTGCATGGCGTGCTGGCAATCGGCAGCCGCGACCCGCAGCACTACAAAAGCAGCGTCGGCACCCTGTTCCTCAGCTACATCGCCGAAGTGCTCGGCCGTGTGGTGCCGCGCTTCACCCAGACACTGCGCTCGGTGCGCTGATGGAACGCCAGCTGGAGGCTTATTGCGCACACCTGCGCAATGAGCGCCAGGTATCCGAGCACACCCTGCTGGCCTACCGCCGTGACCTCGAGAAGGTCATCGAATTCTGTAACGCCCAGGGCATCACCGGCTGGGCGGCCCTGCAGGTCCAGCAACTGCGTCAGCTCGTTGCCCGCCAGCACCATCACGGCCAGTCCTCGCGCAGCCTGGCGCGCCTGCTCTCGGCGGTGCGCGGGCTGTACCGCTACCTCAACCGCGAAGGCCATTGCCAGCACGACCCGGCCAATGGCCTGGCGCCACCCAAGGGTGAGCGGCGACTGCCCAAGGTGCTGGACACCGACCGCGCCCTGCAGTTGCTCGATGGCGGCGTCGACGACGAATTCATTGCCCGCCGTGACCAGGCGATCCTTGAACTGTTCTACTCGTCCGGCCTGCGCCTGTCGGAGCTGACCGGGCTCGACCTCGAACACCTGGACCTGGCCGCAGGGCTGGTCCAGGTGCAAGGCAAGGGCGGCAAGAGCCGCGTGTTGCCGGTCGGGCGCAAGGCCGGCGAGGCGATGCAGGCGTGGCTCAAGCTGCGCGGCATCGCCGGCCCGCGAGACTCTGCGGTGTTCATCAGCCGCCAGGGCAAGCGCCTCGGCCCCCGGGCCATCCAGCTGCGAGTCAAGGCCGCAGGCGAGCGCGAGCTCGGCCAGCACCTGCACCCGCACATGCTTCGGCATTCCTTCGCCAGCCACCTGCTGGAATCGTCCCAGGACCTGCGTGCGGTGCAGGAGATGCTCGGCCACGCCGACATCAGCACCACGCAGATCTACACCCACCTGGACTTCCAGCACCTGGCCGCGGTGTACGACAGCGCCCACCCTCGGGCCAAACGCAGCAAGGACACGGACTCATGAGCATCAAGCTGATCACCTTCGACCTGGACGACACCCTCTGGGATACCGCACCGGTCATCGCCAGCGCCGAAGTCGTCCTGCGCGACTGGCTCGAAGCCAACGCGCCGATTCTCGGTAGCGTGCCGGTCGAGCACCTGTTCGCCATCCGCGAGCGCCTGGTACAGGCCGAGCCGGGCCTCAAGCACCGCATAAGCGCCCTGCGCCGGCGGGTGCTGTTCCATGCCCTGGAAGAGGTCGGCTACAGCGAGAAACACGCCCAGGAACTGGCCAACGAAGGTTTCGAGGTGTTCCTGCATGCGCGGCACCAAGTGGAGGTGTTCCCAGAGGTGCAGCCGGTGCTGGAGATCCTGCGCCATCACTACACCCTCGGCGTGGTCACCAACGGCAATGCCGACGTGCGCAGGCTCGGCCTGGCGGACTACTTCCGCTTCGCCCTGTGCGCCGAGGACCTGGGTATCGGCAAGCCGGACCCGGCACCGTTCCTCGAAGCGCTGAAGCGCGGCGAGGTGGACGCAGGGGCGGCGGTGCACGTCGGCGACCATCCGGGCGATGACATCGCCGGCGCCCAGCGCGCCGGGCTGCGGGCGGTGTGGTTCAACCCGCAGCACAAGCCCTGGAGCGGCGAACAGGCGCCGGATGCGGAGATTCAGCGGCTGTCGCAGTTGCCCGACGTGCTGTCGCGCTGGCGCTGACTTACAGACGGCGCCCACAAAAAAGCCCGCAGCGACGGCGGGCTTCTTTGCGTTCAGCCACTCAGATAGGGCGGCTGCCGTACTTGTTGTCCGGCTTCTTGGGCGGATCGGCGACCACGTTGGCCTCCACTTCCTGCACCTTGCCGCCGCGCGAAAGGAACTCTTCCATCGCCTTGGCCAGCGCGTCGCGCTCTTTCTGCTTGGCTTCCATGCTCGGCATCTCGTCTACCGAGACAGCCGCCTTGGACTTGCCCTTGGCAGCGGGTGCCGGGCTGCTGTCGTCATCGCCGGCATCTTCCGCGCCATCGTCGGCCGCAGCTTCCAGGCCATCATCAGCCTCGTCTTCGTCGCCTACTTCGAGGTCATCATTTTCCAGATCGTCGTCGCTCATGTTCTACCTCATGACTTGCGAAAAGCAGGTTAGTTATAGACCGGTGCAGCCGTAGACCGGCAGCCACCAGTGAAAATTCAACTGGCCGTGGATTGGCCACTGCCCTGGGTGTCCACCCCCTCATGGGGGGCCTGGCACCCTGCAGGCCTTGCTCCTGGCAAGGCCCGACAAAATTTTTTGAACCCTTGCTGGCCACAGGCTATTGGCAAGCCTAGCAAAGGGTAGCGAAGTGTGTGGACTACTCGTCCGGCCCCTTCGGCGCGCATTCTAGCGCGCTCGCAGAAAAAGCAAAGCACCAGAAACGCCCAATGACTTGTAAGTTTTCTACCTACGTCGCGATCAGGACAGAGAAACCGTTTGCCCGGCGCGAATCGGCAAACTACAGGCAAAAAAATGCCCGGCGAACCGGGCAAGTTTTCCAGCGTGGCGGTTACAGGTTGTAGCCGCGCTCGTTGTGCTGAGCCAGGTCGAGGCCGACCGACTCTTCTTCTTCGCTGACCCGCAGCCCCATGACCAGGTCCAGGACCTTGAGGATCACGTAGGTGACGATGGCGGTGTAGACCACGGTGAAGATCACACCCTTGGCCTGGATCCAGAACTGCGCGGCGATGTCGGTTACCGCACCGAAGCCGCCCAGGGCAGGCGCCGCGAACACACCGGTGAGCAGGGCGCCGATGATCCCGCCGATACCGTGCACGCCGAAGGCGTCGAGGGAGTCGTCATAGCCCAGCTTGCGCTTGAGGCTGGTGGCGCAGAAGTAGCAGACCACGCCAGACACCAGGCCGATCACCAGGGCGCCCATCGGGCCGACGGTACCCGCGGCCGGGGTGATGGCGACCAGGCCGGCGACCACGCCCGAGGCGATGCCCAGTGCGCTTGGCTTGCCGTGGAAGATCCACTCGGCGAACATCCAGCCCAGGGCGGCGGCGGCGGTGGCGATCTGGGTCACCAGCATGGCCATCCCGGCAGTGCCGTTGGCCGCGGCGGCGGAACCGGCGTTGAAGCCGAACCAGCCGATCCACAGCATGGCCGCGCCCATCAGGGTGTAGCCCAGGTTGTGCGGGGCCATCGGCGTGGTCGGGTAGCCCTTGCGCTTGCCCAGCACCAGGCAGCAGACCAGGCCGGCGATACCGGCGTTGATGTGCACCACGGTGCCGCCGGCGAAGTCCAGCACGCCCCAGTCCCACATCAGCGCACCGTCACCGCTCCAGACCATGTGCGCGATCGGCGCATAGACCAAGGTGAACCAGACGCCCATGAAGATCAGCATCGCCGAGAACTTCATGCGTTCTGCGAATGCTCCGACGATCAGTGCCGGTGTGATGATGGCGAAAGTCATCTGGAAGGTGATGAACACGGCCTCAGGGAACAACGCGGTGGCCGAGGTCAGGCCCGACGGCGTGACGCCGCTGAGGAAGGCCTTGGAGAAGCCGCCGATGAAGGAATTGAAGTTGAGCACGCCCTTTTCCATACCGGTGGTATCGAAAGCCAGGCTGTAGCCATAGATGACCCAGAGGATGCTGATCAGGCCGGTGATGGCGAAGCACTGCATCATCACCGACAGCACGTTCTTCGAACGCACCATGCCGCCGTAGAACAGCGCCAGGCCCGGAATAGTCATGAACAGGACCAGTGCCGTCGAGGTGAGCATCCAGGCGGTGTCGCCGGAGTTCAGCACGGGGGCGGCAGTTTCCTCTGCCAGGGCCAGCCCTGGCATTACGAGGGACAATAGGGCTCCTAGCCCTGCGATCTTACGCAGAGTCATGTTGTTTTCTCCTGGGGCGTTGGGTTTGGTGAGGCTTTGCTTGGCGCTTAGATCGCGTCGGTATCGGTTTCGCCGGTACGGATGCGGATCGCCTGCTCCAGATTGACCACGAAGATCTTGCCGTCGCCGATCTTGCCGGTGTTAGCTGCCTTGGTGATGGCTTCAATTACCCGATCGAGGTCCTTGTCGTCGATGGCGACATCGATCTTCACCTTGGGCAGGAAATCGACCACGTATTCAGCACCGCGATACAGCTCGGTGTGACCCTTCTGCCGGCCGAAACCTTTGACCTCGGTCACGGTGATGCCCTGCACGCCGATTTCCGACAGCGACTCGCGCACGTCGTCCAGCTTGAACGGCTTGATGATGGCAGTGACTAGCTTCATGAAACTCTCTCCCGATTTGATGGACTTGCCCCAGGAAAACAAACCCGTCTCAAGTCTAAGCGCAGCGCCTGGCTTTGTAACGCGTCGTCGGCTCCATTCTCCCCGCCGACACACGATCCGCCTGTGACGAAGGACCTTGCGGCTCCGCCTGCGCACTGCCTGGTCACAAGGGACTGCATCAGTGCATGGCTCCCTCGGGTCTTTGCAGAAACCTTGCCAGTTCGAACAACGATCGGGAAAACAGGGAGTTGCGCGAATCGGTAGGGATTGGCCAGTTGCCAGCAGCGACAAAGCGCACAAAATCGGTGCGCGACTTTTGGCCGCCCTGCGCGAAAAGCGTGCAGGGCAAGCGGGCAAAAGCCCCGTGCTACACTGCTGCCCTTTCAGTGATCAGCGGATACCAGACATGCTCGCGCCCAAAGCCTTCCTCGATGCCCTGAGCGACCAGGCCTCGCGCCTGTTCAGCGGCGACACCGCCGCGCCCCGCGCCGAACTGGAAAGCCAGTTCAAGGTGCTGATGCAGGGTGCCTTCAGCAAGCTCGACCTGGTCAGCCGCGAGGAGTTCGACAGCCAGATGGTGGTACTGGCCCGCACCCGCGCGCGCCTCGAAGCCCTCGAGCAGCAATTCGCCGAGCTGGAAGCCAGGATGGCGCCGTCCGCCAAGGAATAACGATCGATACACGGAGTGTTTGCCATGAAAGTCAGTGCCCGCAATGTATTCGAAGGTACCGTCAGCGCCGTCCAGCCTGGCGCGGTGAATGCCGAGGTCGAGCTGACCCTCGGCGGCGGCGAGAAACTGGTGGCGGTGGTCACCATGGCCAGCCTGCACAACCTCAACATCAACGTCGGCAAGCAGGCCGTGGCGCTGGTCAAGGCACCGTGGGTGGTGCTGATGACCGATGCCGCTGGCTACAGGCTGTCGGCGCGCAACAGCCTCGAAGGCGAAGTGCTGCGGGTCGGCGACGGCGCGGTGAATGCCGAGGTGGTGCTGAAGCTGTCCGGCGGCACCGAGGTGTATGCCATCGTCACCCGTGAAGCGGTGCAGGAACTTGGCCTGAAGCCGGGTGTGAAGGCCACCGCGCTGATCAAGGCCTCGCACATCATCCTGGGCGCCAAGCCCTGATCGAATGCCCCTTCTACCTTGCCCAGGTAGAAGCGGGATTACCTCGCGATGCTAATCGCGCGGCACACTGGATTAATTCCCCTCTCAGCAGATGAAACTTGTTTAAGTTACGTCTTCCCGGTTGACTTCCCCGCTATGCTTTGCATAAAGTTCACCCGCCCCGAAAAGCGGGCCTTTATTTCAACTCACGAAGAATTCAATGGACACAGTATCTAGTCGCTGTCTGGCAGCCGTTGGCCGCCAGGCACTTGAACCGGAACTCCGGGCCCGCCCCTAGGTCGGGCAAGCCGCGCCAGAGCCTGATGCTCCGCCGTAGCTTGCCGCCCCGGGTGCCCGCCCGGTCGGAGGCAAGCTCATGAACCTCGATATAGCTACCCCTCGCCTGCGCGCCTTTGCGCACAAGGCCCCGTACCGTACTGTTCGCGGCTGGGGCTTGTCCTCACCCCTGAAACCGCCCAGTCGATAGCGCGCCCGTTACCGCCTGCAGTGACGCGCGCGATGCTGTCCGTTCGCTGAACTGACGCCATTTAAATCGTCAGAAACTTCCGAACTTTAAGTAATTAAAGTTCATTGGATTTCTATTGCCCGCCACTTAACAAATGGAATTAACCGACCATGGAATCAGCCAGTAGAAAGTTCGCTGCCGATCTTATTTCCGGCATTCGCCAGCGAACACGTAAACGTCGGAAAAACCACGTTTTTCATTGTTTGAATCATTGCGACACGGGACACGTTCACTCACCTTCCCCACCGTGAGTCAACTGTGTGTCGTGCCGCCTCCTGCGGCAGGAGCACAGCCAAATGACCGTAAAAGACCGCAACACCCGCAGCAAAGCCGGCGAAGACACCCGCCTGTCCATGCGCGCCGCCCGCGAGGCACGCAACGGCCTGGCCGTGACCCTGGCCAACCTCGATGCCAGCGAACTGGGCCTGACCGAGCACGAAGCCGCCAAGCGCCTGCAGCGCGACGGCGCCAACCAAGTCGCCCATGACAAGCCGCAACCGGCCCTGGTGCAATTGCTCAAGGCCTTGCACAACCCCTTCATCTACGTGCTGCTCACCCTCGCCGGCATCAGCTTCGTCACCGACTACTGGCTGCCGGTACGCGCAGGCGACATGGAAGAAGCGGACCTGACCAAGGTCATCATCATCATGGCCATGGTCAGCCTCAGCAGCCTGCTGCGCTTCTGGCAGGAGTACCGTTCGGGCAAGGCCGCTGACGCCCTCAAGGCCATGGTCCGCACCACCGCCACCGTGCTGCGCCGCGAGCGCCACGACCAGCCGGCGCACCTGCGCGAAGTGCCGATGAACGAGCTGGTGGCCGGCGATATCGTGCAATTGGCGGCCGGCGACATGATCCCCGCCGATATCCGCCTGATCGAGTCCCGCGACCTGTTCATCAGCCAGGCGGTACTGACCGGCGAGGCGCTGCCGGTGGAGAAGTACGACACCCTCGGCAACGTCGCGCAGAAGTCCGCCGGAGGCAGCGCCAGCGATGAAAGCGGCCTGCTCGACCTGCCCAACATCGGCTTCATGGGCACCAACGTGGTGAGCGGCCGCGCCCGCGCGGTGGTGGTGGCCACCGGCAAGCGCACCTACTTCGGTTCGCTGGCCAAGGCCATCGTCGGCTCGCGCAGCCAGACCGCCTTCGACCGTGGCGTGAACAGCGTCAGTCGCCTGTTGATCCGCTTCATGCTGGTGATGGTGCCGGTGGTGTTCATGCTCAACGGCGTGGTCAAGGGTGACTGGAGCGATGCCTTCCTGTTCGCCCTGGCCGTTGCGGTGGGCCTGACCCCGGAGATGCTGCCGATGATCGTCAGCGCCAACCTGGCCAAAGGCGCCGTGGCCATGGCCCGGCGCAAGGTGGTAGTCAAGCGCCTGAACGCCATCCAGAACTTCGGGTCGATGGATGTCCTGTGCACCGACAAGACCGGTACCTTGACCCAGGACCGCATCATCCTCGAACACCACGTCGACCCCAGCGGCCACAAGGACGCGCGGCTGTTGGAGCTGGCCTGGCTCAACAGCCACCACCAGAGCGGCGTGAAAAACCTGATGGACCAGGCCGTGCTGCGCTTTGCCGGCGAAAACCAGGGCTTCCAACCGCCCTATGCCTACGCCAAGGTCGACGAACTGCCCTTCGACTTCATCCGCCGTCGCCTGTCGGTGATCGTCAAGGATGCCCTGGGCGATCACCTGCTGGTGAGCAAGGGCGCCGTCGAGGAAATGCTGGCTATCGCCACCCATGTGGAAGAAGGCGGCCAGCGGGTCACTCTGGATGCCGGGCGACGCCAGCAACTGCTGGCCACCGCCAGCAGCTACAACCAGGAGGGTTTCCGCGTGCTGCTGGTCGGCACCCGGGACATCCCAGCTGCCGACGGCAAGCCTCAGTACCACACCGATGACGAACGCGAGCTGGTGATCCGTGGTTTTCTGACCTTCCTCGACCCGCCCAAGGAAACCGCCGGCCCGGCCATCGCCGCCCTGCGTGAAATGGGCGTGAAGGTGAAGGTGCTGACCGGCGACAACCCTGTGGTCACCTGCAAGGTCTGCCGCGAAGTGGGCCTGGAGCCCGGCCAACCACTGCTCGGTCAGGACATCGAACGCCTGGACGACACCCAGCTCAAGGCCCTGGTCGAAGAGCGCACGGTGTTCGCCAAGCTCACTCCGCTGCAGAAGTCGCGGGTACTCAAGGCACTGCAAGCCAATGGCCACACCGTGGGCTTCCTCGGTGACGGCATCAACGACGCCCCGGCGTTGCGCGATGCCGACGTGGGCATCTCAGTGGACAGCGGCACCGACATCGCCAGGGAATCGGCCGACATCATCCTCCTGGAAAAGAGCCTGCTGGTGCTGGAGGAAGGCGTGCTCAAGGGCCGCGAAACCTTCGGCAACATCATGAAGTACCTGTGCATGACCGCCAGTTCGAACTTCGGCAACGTGTTCTCGGTGCTGGTGGCCAGCGCGTTCATCCCGTTCATGCCAATGCTGGCGATCCACCTGCTGCTGCAGAACCTGATGTACGACTTTTCCCAACTGTCGCTGCCGTGGGATCGCATGGACAAGGAATTCCTGGCCGAGCCACGCAAGTGGGATGCGCGCAACATCGGTCGCTTCATGCTGTGGATCGGCCCAACCTCGTCGATTTTCGACATCACCACCTTTGCCCTGATGTGGTACGTGTTCGCCGCCAACAGCGTGGAAATGCAGGCGTTGTTCCAGTCCGGCTGGTTCATCGAGGGGTTGCTGTCGCAGACCTTGGTGGTGCACATGCTGCGCACGCGCAAGGTGCCGTTCTTCCAGAGTACCGCGGCGCTGCCGGTGATCCTGGCCACCGGCCTGGTGATGTGCCTGGGCATCTACATCCCGTTCTCGCCACTGGGGGCGATGGTCGGGCTGGTGCCGCTGCCGTGGGAATACTTCCCATGGCTGGCCGCTACCCTGCTCGGCTACTGCCTGGTGGCCCAGGGCATGAAGACCCTGTACATCCGCCGCTTCGGCCAGTGGTTCTGAGGGGGTGGGCATGCGCGTACTGATCTGCGCGGGGCGCAACTACGCCGACAACCAACGCTGCCGCCAGGCGCTGGACGCCCTCCAGCGCCAGCAACCAATCCAGGTGCTGATCCACGGCGGCAGCCAGCATCTGGGCGGCGAAATCGAAGGCTGGGCCCGCGAACAGGGCGCCGACATAGTGCGCTACCCGCCCAATTGGCAACTCCACGGCAAGTTGGCCGAGCGCCTGCGCAACCTCTTTATGTTGCGCGACAGTCGGCCCGACCTGGTGCTGGCGCTGCCGGGCGGTGATGATACCGAGGAGTTGCTGGCGCGGGCGCGGGGTTCGGGGATTCCGGTGATCTGCGCCAGGCAGCCACGCACGACGGGCGCCCACAGACTTGGGGGGCAGGCCGGACAAAATTCGACGCACTCTTCTCGTCCACTTGCACAAGAGCACCACTAAGCTTTGCCAGGCCGCAGGACGCGGCCATCACCTGCAAACACGGAGTGTCAATGTCCCTCGCCCTCGTCCACAGCCGCGCCCAGGTCGGGGTGCAGGCTCCGGCTGTCAGCGTCGAAACCCACCTGGCCAACGGCCTGCCCACGCTCACGCTGGTCGGTCTGCCAGAAACCACGGTCAAGGAGAGCAAGGATCGAGTCCGCAGCGCCATCGTCAACTCTGGCCTGGACTATCCGGCACGGCGCATCACCCAGAGCCTCGCCCCAGCCGACCTGCCCAAGGACGGTGGCCGCTACGACTTGGCCATCGCGCTGGGTATCCTGGCCGCCAATGGCCAGGTACCGGTTGCCGCCCTCGACGGCATTGAATGCCTGGGGGAACTGGCGCTGTCGGGTACGCTGCGCCCGGTGCAGGGTGTACTGCCTGCGGCATTGGCGGCGCGAGACGCGGGTCGGGCGCTGGTAGTACCCAGGGAGAATGCCGAGGAAGCCAGCCTGGCCAACGGCCTGGTGGTGTACGCGGTGGGGAGTCTGCGAGAACTGGCAGCCCACCTGAATGCTCAACCGGCAATGTCACCCTACGTGGCGAAAGGCCTGTTACTGGAGCAACGCCCCTACCCGGACCTCAGCGAAGTTCAAGGCCAGATCGCTGCCAAGCGGGCGCTGTTGGTCGCCGCAGCTGGTGCCCACAACCTGCTGCTCTCCGGCCCGCCGGGCACCGGCAAGACCCTGCTCGCCAGCCGCCTGCCCGGGCTGCTGCCGCCGCTGGACGAGCGCGAGGCGCTGGAGGTGGCGGCGATCCGCTCGGTCAGTGGCCAAGCACCGCTCGATTGCTGGCCACAGCGGCCGTTTCGCCATCCCCACCACTCGGCCTCCGGCCCGGCGCTGGTGGGTGGTGGCAGCCGACCGCAACCCGGCGAGATCACCCTGGCGCACCATGGCGTGCTGTTCCTCGATGAGCTGCCCGAATTTGAACGACGTGTGCTGGAGGTGCTGCGCGAGCCGCTGGAGTCTGGCGAGATCGTGGTAGCTCGGGCCAAGGACCGGGTACGCTTCCCGGCGCGCTTTCAACTGGTGGCAGCTTTTGTGGGAGAAACTGCTGATCAGGGATTTAGAAGCCAATGCTAGCTTCCCGCTCGCATGCTCGCGTCTGAGAAAAGACAGGTCAGTCGCACTGTTATCGAAGTACTTTGGCCCTGTCACGTCGGATCAGTGATTCGCAGGTTCGCATGCTGGCTGCGAAATAGCGTTGCGAAACAATCCTCATGCTCCTCTCCGTGGAGCAGGAGATGGTCACACCATCTGGATCAAGCAGAACCCTACTAGCCCCGTGAACGAGCCCCTTGAAACACAGGACACCGTTTCCTTAGTCGATGCTATGAGCAGTCGACCAGCCCGGCTCGATGGATTGAGCATATGCTGAAAGTGGAAAACATGGGGCGCCGACGGCACTATTCTGGGGGCCCCTCGCTTGCTTTTGGACAATACCGAGCACTGTCACCGAGAGACGTTAAGACGTGGAGGCTAGGCGCTGATACTTACCCGCCGAACCTGGATAGCATGGCCAACGCTCACCTTGCGGCGGGGCTTGGCGTTACCCACGACAATCGCGGATCCGTCGGCTTTGGTTTCAACGAGATAGTTGCCCTGCACCTTCATGACGGTATGCCCGGCTGCGAGCGCTCGCAGATAGGCCGCGTGAGTCGCATCTGCGGCGACTGCTGGAATCTCGTCTTCAAGATTCCGAATCTCGCGTTTGGTAAGGCGCTTTTTTCTTTGCATACGCTTCTCACGAGAGGAAGCTGGGCGCATCGGTACCGCTCTAGGGCAATGCTACCCACCGCTCACCAGATTCCGGTAGAACCAACCATCACATCTTCATTCCACCAACAACTCGAACGGTGATGTGCTGTGCACGGGGCATTGACTCCTCATGCGAGCCTAACCTTGTTTAAGGTAAAGAACGACGTCCACTATTTTCTGCATCCGGCACGCGACCTGTATGACCTGTTCGTGATCCAAGTACTATTCTCGGCTGAGCCGGATCTGCAGCGGCACTGAAAGGGAGGATGAGGTCGACCGGAATTTCATGAGCGCGCCGTAATAGCGACCTTGCCTGCCCGACCTGATGTGTGCAAGCAAACCATGTCACGGCATCGACGTGAGGTGTCCGCGGGTGGGACGGTTTCCGATCAAAAGGCCCCACGGCTCATACAACCAGATACATCAAAAAAATTACGATGGGCAGGTCTACTCGGCTGGCTCACCGGGCGGGTGCTTAAGTTTCAAGGACAGCACACCCTCGACACGCTCAAGGATCAACTCATCCCCCACGATCCATCCCAGCCTATCCAACAACTCGGAAGGCAGCTCGATGATGGCATCACCACTACCGTCTCCGGGGTCTTGGCAGACCACTCGCCAGCTGTTGAGGTCACCCATCGTCATGTCCTCGTCATATGATTACATCGCAGGCAATCGAGCAGTGGACCCGGCCAAGCCGCGTAAGTCCAAGCTGAGCCGGCCTGCTCTATGACTTACCGGAATCGGCCGCTCATGAGTAGCGGTACTCTTGCGGCGAAAAGCGTCCCTTGGGGCCAAACAGCAGCATGGCCGTAAACTTTTCCAGGTAGGCCATCGCTTCCGCCGGCGCTTGCTGCACGAAATACGCCCGCTGCACCGCAGGAATCGCGGCGCGGTGCGCCAGACAGGCCTTCACCATTTCCGCCAGCACAGAACCGCGAACGTCGTAACGTGCATCCACGGTACGCAGGACAGTGCGATAGCAGGAGTGATAGGCCGATTGATGATCGACCTGCCGTTGGACATCGCGACTCATCCCTGGCTTCCCGTCTGCCATGAGGCCAGAAACTGCAGCACTCGTTCAATCTGACCCTGACTGACCAGTTGCTCCGCGGTCTGCTGTTCGAAGGTCGGTAAAGGCTCGAGGCGAAACCAAGTGATCGCCCGCTCGACAGCGACTCCGCTCTCGGCTACGGCCAAGATCACCCGCAGGACATCCGCGATAAAACGTTGTGTCGCTTCGGCATCGGATGCGCTGGCCGCATCTGGTTGGCTGCGACGATAGACCGCGACCTGGCGGGTAAACACGGTAGGGCTGAGGCCAAAGATCTCGGCATAGTGCTCAACCGAATAGGGCGCCCCGTTCGCGGGACACAGACAGTCGATCAGCTCAGCGGCCGACAGCACCTCTAGCCGGAGTGCTCCCTGGTTCATAGCTTATTCCTCCTGCCACGTCTCGCTCACAGCATGCCCGCAAACCTGCAAGAGGCAAAGCTCCCATTCGCTAGCCCGGGCCATTACCGTCTCCTTTTTCCACGGAGTCCCCCAAAGCTATCTCCCGGAGGAGCGGCGCTGAACCAGGCCCATCCCAATGCTGGCGGAAAGGTAGTTGTGGAGATAGCCATAGATGTAGATCCTCAGCAGAACAGCAGGGGGTACGCAGGGAGTCCAGTTTCGGTGGGAACCACACCACTGAAGCCCAATCAGCCGAAGTCAAGTTCATCGACGAACAACACCGACTACTCGAACCTGGCTAGTGTGTGCGACGTAATCGTCCAGGCTCTAAGGCCGCAACGTGCCTCGATGCTAGCCTTGGATGAAGCGCTTCATGGACTGCCCCGCTATGACTGACGACGGCAGGGATAGCAAGAGCACTGGTCACGTTTTTACACAGCCTGGGCGCTTGGTGTGTCCGTCCGAGGCATTCAGCTATTTCAGGCAAGTGCAGCCCCACAGTCCTGTGCAGCGAGAGCAGTTGGCAGCCCATGAGGTTTCAGGCCTTCATTGCCACCATCAGCGCACTATTGCCCAGCAAGTTCAGCACCCGTTTGAAGTTGTAGGCGAGCACATGCAGGCTCATTTCCGTGCTCACCCGGCTGGTCGGCGACAAGATGTTCTACGTCTGGCGCGGTGATAGTTCCTGTGCTAATCCCCTTTGGGGACACGGAGCATGGATATGGCCATTTACCAGGAAGTACTGACGTGGGCGGACAGGCTGCCGCCGTGGCGCCATGACGCCTTGCGTCGCTTATGCGTTCAGGGCAGCTGGAGCGAAGAAGATCTTGGAGAAATTCTGGACCTCGCCAAGCAGCATCATGGAATTGCCAGTGCATTTGAACCTGCGCCGCAGCCGATCAGGTTTGCTGCAGAACACTTTCCCGCAGAAGCAAATCGGGACCAGGTCGTTGTTCTCAGGTCCCTGCATACGCTGACCAATGTGGGAAAAATCCCGAGCGACCAAGCTTTGGAGTTTCAAGCCCTGGGCCTCACCATCGTGTACGGGGGCAATGGCACAGGAAAGTCCGGTTATGCACGAGTGTTGAAGCAGGCATGCAGAGCCAGGAGCCCGGGAGCCGTCTACGCCAATGCCTACGCTGATGACTATAAGCAGCTCACACCGAGCGCCACTATCGACTTCGAGCTGAACGGCGCCCCAGAGCAGACTATCTGGAGTGGTCAGCAGGGCCATGTTTCGCGGCCCGAACTCAGGGGCATCTCCGTCTTCGATGGCGACTGCGCACGCCACTACCTCCAGTCGAAAGAGACCGCTACCTTTCAACCGTCCGCTCTGAGCTACCTCCAACTACTGGCCAATGGTCTCAATCAGACTCTGCGTCCGCGGCTTCAGGCAGAGATTGCAGGTCTCGCTACAGACGTTACACCCTTCAGTATCATTCCCACCGATACCGATGCCGGCCGGGCGGTGCATCCGATTGGCCCAACTACCGATCTCACGCGGGCCCGTGCGTTAGCCGTGCTCACCCTGGATGAGCAAGCAGAGTTCGCACGACTGCCACAGGAAATCAGCGAGGCAAACCCCACCGCCAAGGCAGCAAATCTCGACAACGCTGCTACGAGGGTCGACGAGCTGGCCAACAACATCACCGCGGCCGCCGGCATTGTGTCTGATGATGCATTGGATGCCAGGCAGTTGGCGCACCGAAGTCTGGTAGAAGCGGAGGCCGCGGAGCGTGCGGCCTCTGAATTGCTGCAGGCCGAAGATGCTTCGCAGTTGCTCGCCGGAACGGGGCAAGGCCCCTGGGCAATGCTGTTTAACGCTGCGCGCGAGTATTCGACCAGTACGGCATATCCCGAGCAGGCCTTCCCAGTTACCGGCGAAGGAGCTGTCTGCGTGCTTTGCCAGCAGGAGCTGACCCCGGAAGCGAAGGATCGCTTGGAGCGGTTTGATCGCTACATTCGGGACAAGGCGGCAGAAGCAGCCCAGCTTGCGCGTAACGCTTGGAAGCAGATCGTACGCAATGTCGGCCAAGAGAGCGTTGCCTTCACCGCTCCGCCGAACATGCTGGAAAGCTTGGGCGCGCGCGTAGCAACGCTGCCGGGCGAGATTCGGCTCTTCCAAGAAGACCTAGCCACTCGGCAGCAATGGCTTAAAGCCTCTGTTCTCCGCGGTGAATGGCAGGGGCGCCCTGCGTACCGGTGTGCAAACCCAACAGCTTTACTTCACCAAGTCGCCGAGGATCTTCGCGCCGAGGCGGCGCGATTGCGTGCGAACCTCGATGCGGCAGCCCTCGCGGCGAAGAGACAACGTCTGAAGGAGTTGGAGGCCCGACGGACACTTTCCGAACATATCGAAGCTATCGCGAGGGTGAGTGAGAACCTCGCTCACAAGGCAAAGCTCCAGCGCTGCCAAGAGGATATCGGCAACACGCGAGCTATCAGCATGCTCGCAGGCCAGTTGGCCAAGACATACGTCAGTGAGGCGTTGGCTGGCACGATGAATGATGAACTCAACAGGCTGGATCTGTACCACGTTCGAGCCGGTATCAGTTCAAGCGGAGATGCAGGAGCGGTGCGGCTAGGCATCCAACTCCAGGATTGCCAGCTTGATCCCCATTTAGTCCTGAGCGAGGCGGAGCAGCGCATGTGTGCGCTCGCGTACTTCTTCGCGGAGCTCCAACAATCGGGCTCCTCATCTGGGGTTGTATTCGACGATCCGGTTTCCAGCCTTGATCACAGCCATCGAACCGCTGTCGCGCGCAGGATTGTTCAGGAGTCCGCCCAACGGCAGGTCATTGTGTTTACTCACGATGCAGTGTTCTTCGGAGAGCTAGTCACCCTTTGCCAAGATGCCCAGCTGGCTCCTGAAGTGAGGTCGATTACTTACCGGGCGGAAGGGCCTGGCTATATCGATGCCGGTTTGCCTTACGACATGCGCAAACACAAAGAGCGTATTGCATACCATCGAGCAGACCACCAGCGAATTGCCGCCAGCTTCAATAACCCACCTGGGGATAATGAGCGGCTCGCGATGCGCAATGCTTACGACGATCTTCGCGTCACGATCGAAGTAGGTATCGAGGACACGATCCTCAATGAAACCGTAGTGCGGTTCCGCGACGGCATCTCGGTCGGCCGACTAGATGGCGTGATGATCGTGCAGGAGGCTGAGTACCGCGAAGTGCAGCGTTTGCATGACAAGTGCTGCCGGAACGTGCGAGCACACTCACATGCAGCCGGCCAGCAGCGTCCTGTAACGCAACCAGCCGAACTCCTGCAGGACATCGAGGCCGTCCACACCCTGTTTCACGATATCCGCCGGCGTAGGGGTTAAGCGCGCCATCACCAAATTGGCGCAGTGAGTGTTTGTTTGGTCGGTAGCTGCCGCATATAGACCGCTATCGGCCAAAAGCAGCCCATCGCCATAAGCTGATATCGCCCCATAGCTGCCGCACCGGGAACCCGTTGAACGATTCTCCATGCTTTGCGGTAATGTGTACTTCAGCCCCTACGGGGCCAGTGCGATCCGCCTTGGATATCAGTTTTTTACAATGGAATTGTAGTGGTCAACCCATCCCGGACAGTGGGTTGAGTTTTTCTTCGGCCACCGCAGGCGGTAGCCCGTCGTTGAATTGATGCGGCCTGATCCAGTTGTAGCGGTGCATCAGGTAATGACTGATGTCCCGTTGGGCCTCCTGCGCCGTCAGGTAACCCGTTGACGGGACCCACTCCGACTTCAGACTGCGGAACAGGCGCTCCATCGGCGAGTTATCCCAGCAATTCCCCCGACGGCTCATGCTCTGCTGCATCCGATAGCGCCAGAACCGTTGCCGAAACAGGCGGCTGGCGTACTGGCTGCCCTGATCTGAATGGAACAGCACCTGCTGTGGCCTGCCGCGCTGTTCGTAGGCCATGTCCAGGGCCTTGATCACCAGCTCGGCATCCGGCTTGGCCGAGAACGCCCAGCCGATCACCCGCCGGGTATGCAGATCCAGCACCGCGGCCAGGTAGTGCCAACGGCCTTGCGCCCAGACGTAGGTGATGTCGCCACACCACACCTGATTGGGATGCTCGGTCGCGAATTCGCGGTTCAGCCGATTCGGGATATCCGGCCGCTCAACCGTGGCCTGTTTGTAGGCGTGCGAGCCCGGTTGCTTGCTAACCAGGCCTAGCTCACGCATCAACCGACGCACTCGGAAACGGCCGATGGTCACGCCCTCTTCGCGCAGCATGCCCAGAATGCTGCGGCTGCCGGCCGAGCCCCGACTCTGGCTGAACAACTGGTTGACTTGGCTGCGTAGCGCCACGCGGCGAGCATCGACACGCCGCCGTCGAAGACGGTGGACGTAGTAGCAAGACCGCGCCACATCGAAAGCTGAACAGACCACTTCCACCGACTCCTGCTCACTCAACTGGTCTATCAGCGCGTACGATCGAGTTCGTCCGACATCAAGAGAGCGGTAGCCTTTTTTAATATCGCTTTCTCCCGCTCCAACCGGTTGATCCGGGCTTCCAGCTCCTGGATCTTTTGCTGCTCAGGCGTCAACGCCTTGCTCTTCGGGGTCACACCCTGGCGCTCCGCCTCGAGCTGCTTCACCCAACGGCGCAAGGCCGAATCCACCACCCCCAGCGAACGGCAGGCGTCGATATGGCTGTAGCCTTGGTCCAACACCAGGGCCGCGGCCTCTCGTTTGAACTCGGCGGAAAACGTACGTCGTTGCTTGCTCATCAGACACCTCTCTCACGGCGAGGATTCTCGCCTAAATCGGTGTCCGGGATCAGTAGACCACTACAGACAAGCACGATGCACACGACGCCGAGGCGATCTGCGAAGCCGCCAGTCGTCCGAGCATGCGCTATGTCCCGGTGAAGAGCGCAGAGCAGCAGGCCGTGCAGTCGATGCATCGGGTGCGCAGTCGTCTAGTGCGGGCCCGCACGGCGTTGTGCAATGAGGTGCGTG